>VOFC01003066.1_pt1 | contig 15665 bp, 20 predicted proteins | sample 5384161 | NCBI WGS metagenome assembly VOFC01 (sample SAMN12384722, study PRJNA508395) | human gut metagenome | isolation source: healthy gut B | host: Homo sapiens | reverse complement strand
AGTATTAAATGTTTAAGTATTAATTTTCAATATCTCTTAGTGATATAGCACCATATCGGATAGTGATCGGACTCTCTGATGGAGCGGTCTACTGTACAATTGTAGGCTCTCAGGTTCTTGCTTGTCAGTATGTTGTCTATCCGGAAATAGAATCTGTTCTGGTTGTAGGAGATGCCCAGCCCCCGTCCTGATTGGGTGAATGCGTCGTCCAAATCCTGGGCGATGGTGCGGTGGGTATAGGAGATGGGGGTATCGTTGAAATCGCCGCATACAATAATGTAAGGATGCGGTGAAGCGGTTATTTCATGTGCAATAGTGTCAGCTTGCGGGGCACGGATGGCCGATGCTTCTGCCAGCTTGCGTATGAGCAGGCGTGCGCCGCTTTTCACTTTTTCCTTTTCGGGAGATTTCAGCATGTCTTCGTACACGACTTTATCGGCTTTGGTCAGCTTGTTGGACTCCAGATGATTGTTGATGAGGGTAACCGTGTCTTCCCCAATCTTGATTTCATAGAGTACCGAACCGTTGTATTCGCTGGGATAATCCAATATGCGTGACGAGAGAATCGGAAATTTAGAGTAACATGCCATCTTGTTGGTATGTCCCTTTCCGCTACCCACTGTGTTGATGCGGTGGTATGGATATGCCTTGAGTTCCCGCTCTACGTCTTTTTGCGAAAGATGCTTTGAGGATTGTACTGTGGAATATTCCTGCAGACAGAGGATATCGGCGCCACTTTCCTTCAAATAGGTCAATATCGGGTTTTTGCCATCTTGTTTGGCGGCACCGTCAAATCCCATAATGTTGTAGGAGAGCAGTTTGATACTTGTTTCCGGTAAGTGGTCTGTATGGAAGTTGATGGGCAGATAGGTGCGTATCTGCGAATAGCAGAGCAACATCCCTATTAGGGGCAGCAAAGCCGACCTATAGCGCTGGATGACCAGCCAAAAAATGAGGAAGCCGGCATTTATCATCAGGAACACGGGAAATGTCAGCCCCAGGCACGATTGCACCGGATGTGTGACCGGCTGGATGTGCGGACTATAGGCGGTGAACAGTAATAGGCCCGTAAATAAGGCATTGACCGCTAAAATCAGAAGAGCGACAAAATTACCGAGATGCTTCATTATAATAGTTGAAAATTGAAAGGTGAAAACTGAAAATAAGAGTGGCGGTTATATTCTCATTTTTCATTTTCCGTTTTCCATTGGTTTAACGTTTACTCGCGTCGAACAAGCTTTTCTTTTCCTCTGTAGTAAGGCTTTCGTATCCCGATTTCTTTAATTTGTCGAGAATGCGGTCTATCTCGTCGGATTGGGCTTTTTTCCGTGCGTTGTAATCATAATCTTTTTGTTTGCCAGTACCGTAGTGTACTTTCATTTTCGGCTTTCTAGGTTTGAAGCTGACGATGGAAACTAAGGTATCCAGACATTTGTTTATCCATGAGGTCAGGTCACTACCTTTGCTGAGGCTGGCGGCAAACCATACCCCTGCCAGCGCACCTCCTAAATGTGCGATGTGTCCACCGGCATTGCTGGAGGTGATGAACAGTAAATCGGTGCCTATAACGATGAGTGCCAGGTATTTCAGCCGGATGGTTCCGAACAGCAGTAGCCGTATCGGATAGTTGGGCTCGCGATAGGCGGTGGCGGCTACAATGGCAAGTACAGAGGCAGAAGCGCCCAGCATGAAAGAATAGTCTGTCATGGGACGGAAATACGGGAAAATGTTATAGGCGGCCATATAGAGCAGACCGCCGCAAATTCCTCCCAGAATGTATACACCCCGGAGATGCTTTGCAGAGAAGAAACTCAGGAACAGTGCACCGAACCAGTAAAGCCACAGCATATTGAAAAGAATGTGCATGAATCCTGCATGCATGAACATATATGTCAGTAGTGACCATGGTTGCAGGATGAAGCGTAGGACTGATGCCGGCAGTTCCAACCATTCGAATACGCCTGCTATGCTCCGGTTGAACAACTGGAACATGACTTCGGTTAGCGTAGTAAGTATGAATACCGCTACATTGATGTAAATCAGTTGGATATAAATGTTCCCCCTACGGAAGGTTTCTTTCAAATCAGTTATAATAGTAGCCATTTCCTCTGTTCTTTTTTCTCCAGTACATAATTAGGATAAAGCCGAATACCATACCACCCAGATGTGCGAAGTGAGCCACATTGTCTCCTGCACTGTTTGCAAATCCGGCATAAAGTTCAATCAAGGCATATCCGATAACAAAATATTTGGCCTTGATGGGAACCGGTAACGGGAAGATGAACATTTGCTGGTTGGGGAACAACATGCCGAATGCCAGCAGAATGGCGTATACTGCTCCCGAAGCTCCCACGGTAGTCATCATATTGAGATATTCCTCCATCGGGATGATGACCATGCCAGTATTTACGCTGTCATAGGCGGAAAGTACTGTCTCATAATGAATATACTGTACCACCTCCTGGATAATTCCGGCTCCTATACCGCACACCAGATAGTAGAACAGAAATCGTTTTGGCCCCCATACCTGCTCTAAAATACGTCCGAACATCCATACAGCAAACATGTTGAAAAATATGTGCGCGAATCCGGCGTGCATGAACATATATGTTATCAATTGTGCTGCATTGAAATCTTCGGCAAGGAAAAAATGCAATCCCAGATATTGGGCGAGGTCGATGCCGTAGCTTTGGGCGACGATGGTACCCAGAAACATCAGCACATTAATGATTAAAAGGTTCTTGGTTACAGTAGGTATAGTATTCATAATCTGTTGTTTCAATTCATTTTACAGTTCAAAAACAGTTGCCTGTTTTTGCTTTCTCCGGCAAAAATACGAATAAATTCTGTTCTATAACAGAAAAAGCAGATTCTATTCCTTCTTTTTCGTTGTTTTCCAATATTTTTTTAATGTTTTTATTTGATATTCAGAAATATTGCTCTATTTTTGTGGAGGTTTGTGATGAAAAGTAAAAATATCTTTTGTGTAACATATTAATTAATTTTAAGCATTATGAATAAGTCGGAACTTATTAGCGCTATGGCAGCGGAGTCTGGTTTGTCAAAGACTGATTCAAAGAAAGCATTGGATGCATTTATCGCATCAGTCACTAAGGCAATGAAGGCCGGTGATAAAGTATCATTGGTTGGTTTTGGAACTTTCAGTGTGGTGGAAAGAGGAGCGCGTATGGGTATCAACCCCTCTACTAAAAAGCCTATCGAGATTGCTGCAAAGAAAGTTGTTAAATTCAAACCAGGTACGGAATTGACAGCTGAATAAGAACAGTATACTCAACATACAAAGAGGGGACGTTTTACAAGGAGCGTCCCCTCCTTTGTATGTTGAATATCTTGTGAGGCCATAAACAAGCCTGCTTGTTTTGTACTGATTTCGGTTTACGCTATCTTTGCACGCAGGAAAATACATTTGAATCATGAATATAGAACAGAAACTGGTATCGTCCGTCATCGGCGGACTGAAAGCGCTTTACGGACAGGATGTTCCTGCCGCACAAGTGCAGTTGCAGAAAACCAAGAAAGAATTTGAGGGACACCTCACGCTGGTTGTATTCCCTTTTCTCCGTATGTCCAAGAAAGGACCGGAGCAGACGGCCCAGGAAATCGGTGAATACTTGCAGGCAAACGAGCCTTCGGTTGCAGCATTTAATGTCATCAAGGGCTTCCTGAACCTGACCATTGCCTCCTCTGCGTGGATAGAATTGTTGAATGGCATTCATGCGGACAAGCAGTACGGTATCGTGGCTGTTACTGACAACTCTCCATTGGTGATGATTGAGTATTCTTCTCCCAACACCAACAAACCGCTTCATTTGGGCCATGTACGCAATAATCTTTTAGGAAATGCGCTGGCTAATATAGTGGCTGCCAACGGTAATAAGGTAGTAAAGACAAATATTGTCAATGACCGTGGAATTCATATCTGCAAGTCCATGTTGGCATGGCAGAAGTACGGAAATGGTGAAACTCCCGAATCATCCGGCAAGAAGGGAGATCACTTGATTGGCGATTACTATGTTTCCTTCGACAAGCATTATAAAGCGGAAGTGAAAGAACTGATGGCCAAGTTCCAAAGCGAAGGCATGAATGAGGAAGAAGCCAAAGCCAAGGCGGAAGCTGAATCTCCTTTGATGAAGGAGGCTCGTGAAATGCTGGTAAAGTGGGAGGCCAATGACCCGGAAGTACGTGCGCTCTGGAAGAAGATGAACGATGGGTGTATGCAGGTTTTGACGAGACTTACCGTATGATGGGTGTAACTTTTGATAAGATATATTACGAATCAAACACGTACCTCGAAGGTAAGGAGAAGGTAATGGAGGGCCTGGAGAAAGGCTTCTTCTACCGGAAAGAAGATGGCTCTGTATGGGCAGACCTCACGGGTGAGGGGTTGGACCACAAGCTACTGTTGCGTGCGGACGGTACATCCGTCTACATGACGCAGGATATAGGTACTGCCAAACTCCGCTTTGCAGATTATCCCATCGACAAGATGATTTATGTGGTAGGCAACGAACAGAATTACCATTTCCAGGTATTGTCCATCCTGCTCGACAAACTGGGCTTCGAATGGGGTAAAGGGTTGGTGCACTTCTCTTACGGTATGGTGGAACTTCCCGAGGGCAAGATGAAGAGCCGCGAGGGTACAGTAGTTGATGCTGACGACTTGATGGCGGAGATGATTGATACAGCCAAGGAAACCAGCAATGAACTGGGTAAGCTGGATGGTCTGACAAAGGAAGAGGCAGACAATATCGCCCGTATCGTTGGTCTGGGTGCCTTAAAGTACTTCATCCTGAAAGTGGATGCCCGCAAGAACATGACATTCAATCCAAAAGAGTCCATCGACTTTAATGGTAATACGGGGCCGTTCATCCAATATACTTATGCACGTATCCAGTCTGTTCTCCGCAAGGCAAAAGAGGCCGGTATCGAAATCCCTGCCCAGTTGCCTGCCGGCATTGAATTGAGTGAGAAAGAGGAAGGCCTGATACAGATGGTTGCAGACTTTGCCGCTATTGTGAAGCAGGCAGGTCGTTTCGGTTTTGCTGGAGCTGATGCAGCTTTCTCGCTCTGCAGTTTGATGATTTCCCTGCATGCATCCAGGTTTAAATCTTCCGGGACGATATCCTTTGGGATTTTGTAATTACTGCCTTTATAAGCGATGTAAGGGCCATAGCGTCCATTCAGTGATTTCCAGTTCCGGTTCTTCCTCAAATTTCTTGATATGTTTCTGGGCTTCTGCTTCCGCTTTTCTTTTAGCTCAATAGCTTCTGCCAATGTTATTTCCAGCGGATCTATTGTCTTCGGAAGCGAGGTATACATTCCGTTGTTATAGATGTAAGGTCCGTAGCGGTCCGGCATTGACAGTAACCGTTTTGCCTTCATATTCGCCCAGGGTGCGGGGAAGCTTGAACAGTTCCAAAGCTTCTTCCAGTGTTATTGTTTCGATGGACATATCTTTCTTTGAAAGGAGGCAAAGCGGGGTTTTCGTTGTCATCTTCGGCAGTTCCGATTTGTACTACAGGGGATAGCCTCATGCGCTTCCTGTGCTCCTTTAGTCTTGGTGGCAAACTTACGGACTTTGACGTATCTTTCTCCCATCAGGGACAAAATAGTCTGCTTGCTGGTATTCAAAGCCAGATCCGAAAGGTTCACCGAATCCGTACGCATATAAGTAATTTGTCCGTTTTCATACAGACGCTGTGCCACCATCATGGTCTGCGCTACTGTAAATCCCAACTTACGGGCAGCTTCCTGCTGCAACGTAGAAGTAGTAAACGGTGCCGCCGGCGATTTCTTCACAGGGCGGGTTGTTATATCTTCAATAGAGAACTGCGCATCCTTACAAGTTTCAAGGAAAGCCTGTGCTTCTTCCTTGGTTTTGAAACGGTTGGACAATTCCGCTTTCACTTCAACTTCATTTCCATCGACATCAGGTACTTCAAACACTGCTGTAACGCGATAAGACGGCTCACTGACAAAAGCATGCACCTCACGTTCACGTTCCACAATCAAACGAACGGCAACAGACTGCACACGTCCGGCAGAAAGAGCAGGCTTTACCTTCTTCCACAATACCGGTGAGAGTTCAAAACCTACAATTCTATCCAGAATCAGCTTTCAGTGTCTTAACCAGTGCTTTCTTATCTTCGAATTTCATAGTCGGTTCAAAGTTTTTCAACGTCAATGCTGAATTCTTTCTTCTTCAAGTCGCGTATATGACCATAGCTGGAAAGAACTTTAAAATCTTTTTCCCAGGAACTTTTCAATTGTTTTTGCTTTTGCGGTGACTCGACAATGACAAGGTTTTTTGGCATAAATTTCTGTTTTTTATAGTGGCTCCTGCCACTGAATTTGCCCGCAAAAGTAGAAAAAACAATTGTTTCCACCTTATAATATGTGGAGAATATATTCTTTTTTAGCAAAAAATGACTTTTTTTGTCACGCAATTTGTTAAAAAACGAAAACTCACTCCACCCATGAAATTGATACCTTCTGTGGGATATCCCGGGTAATATTGGTAGTCTTTGTTCAATAAATTGTTTGCACGGACATAGATTGATATGCCTTCAAAGACTTCGTAGCTACCGCCAAGGTATAGATTCCCAACCGGATCTACACGCTCGTTGCCTATCTTCTCACGAGTGATATGCTGATAACCGAGATTGATCAGGACAGAAGAAACCGGACGAATGTCTACCTTGAAGTTTGCTTCGAAAGAAGGCATGTAATAGAGTAGCTGGTCTCCGCTGTTATTTTCTGTCTTAGCAGTTTTCCAGTCACGGTAAATGCCCGAAGCGGTGAAGGAAATAATATCCTTATAGCTGTAGCTGGCTTCGGCGCCTGCATATATGTTATGCATATTTCCTTGGAGCAATTGAAGGTATGAACCGCTATAGTTCGCAATTGCGGCAGAAGCAAGATTATTCTTTAAATCCTGATATCCACCATAAATATTAAACCATAAACCTGTTACGGACTGGTTTTGAAGCCGAGAGCGGCATTCAGCTGTTCGTAGGTGGCATCCAGTTGTGTACTACTTTGGCCATAAGGTGAAACCATTTCTAGCTTGCGGAAATCATTGGTCTGTCGTCCGCCTGTAGCCTGGGCGTAGAGAATGTAACTGTCAGAGAAGATATATTGGGCTGTCACGTCCGGTGCTACCGAATTTCTTGCCAAATCCGAATGCAAAATCCACGTGAGCGCCGAGACGGATTTTCCAGTCTTCGCTCTGATACAGATAATAGGGATTTAATTCCACAGAGGTATAATCTTCAAAAAAGATTGTTCTTGTAGAACGTATTGTCCATGGAGAGATCTACTCCAACAAACTGCTCTTCGGAGATCGTTCCCATTGCACCGGCTTTTGTCCGTACCATAACTTCCTGTGCGTCCTGATATTGTATATCGTGTTGGCGCTCATAGAACATCAGGTTGGTTTCGGCATGAAATTGAAGCGGTAATTCTTCGCTGGTTGATTTTATTCCGAAATGTACATCACCCGACAGAATTTCTGCTTATTATTTGTGCTGCCGGGCATGAAGTTGAAGTTGCTTAGCCCGAAGTTTCCGGCTACATTTAAGTCCATTTTCCGGAAAGCATGTACATAATCCATGCCCGCATGTGTACGGTAATAACGTGCATCCCATTTATCCTTGGGATCAGGCAGATCTAACTTGCCATCCATGCCGTTCATGTGGAAATTCAAGTTCAGTTTGTCACTGTTAGGCAGGATGAACAGATAATTGGCACGAGCGTCCAGGTTGCCGTAATTGCCATATCCCAGACGGGCGTAGCCGCGTTTTGCCTTATCCTGGCTTTCAGCTCCTGTATACGCCTCCATGGTAGTTGCAGGGATATTTCCCGCAGGTGCGAGTGTGGCATCATATTCTACAGTCTTTTTGCTGACTGTTGGCGGCATTACCTTTGGGCAGTACGTTTACTTTGGAAGCATCTATGATGTCCGGATTGTATTCTTTGTTCTACCACGACCGTGCGGCTCAGGGTAGTATCTTTAGCTTGCGTTTGGGCTTGCACCCAGTTCGGTATGGTTATAAGTGCCAATGCCCCGAATATATATTGTAAACCTTTTTCATATTTATAATTGACGAGGTTTTTACTTCAGTTTTTCTTAATCTTTCATTAATCATCTGTTCGATGTCATCGTCGGCATGGTAATTCTGTTGCAGGCTCAGCGTATTGGCGTGCATCCAGTTTTTTATCCATTGCTACATATACATCCGACAGCAGAACGAAACTTCTTGCCAGCCAGTAAGCGTGTGGTGTGCTCTGATCAATGAAGTTGAGTATTTCCTTTTCAGCAGCAGTGTATTCACCTGCCTTTATACAGTTGTTGAGCAACCAGGTATTTGGCTTCGGCCCCATAAAGTGTGCGTGTATCCTTAGCCAGTGTCTGAAGGTCGTTCATGGCTTTTCTTGTCGGCGCGTTGGTTCAGATAGGCCTTGGCACGGAAATACAGGGCTTCGTTGCGTAGTTCCGTGTCAATTTGGTTTCGGCAAGCAGGTCGGTGGCAGCAGCGATTGTTTCCACGTCATCCTGCATCAGGGCGGCACTGCGCAGCATTCCTGTTTCTGCAAGCTGGCGGCGTTCGGGAGTGGTAGCTTTGCTTTCAGCTGTCTGTAGTCATTCAATGCCTGGTCGAACTGCTTACGGTTGAACAGAATTTCCGCACGTGCAATGAGTGCTTCCTGTGAATAAGGATTATCCGGATATTCCAGCAGTTTGCCGGCATGTTCCAATACGGCGGCTTCATCTTTCTGTTCTTTGCCAATCACACAAAGATAGTAATGGGCGTTCAGACTGAATGCACCGTTGGGGAAGCTTTGCAAGTAACGGGTAAAGCTTGATTTGGCAGGAGCGATCTCTCTCTTCATATATATACCTTTTCTGCGGCGATATAAGTCAGAGAATCCTGCTCGCTGGCATCAAAGCGGATTTCTTCCGGCATCTTGGCTGCCAGGGCGGCAAATTCATCTACGCGGTTAGCATCTACATAGATCGATTTCAGGTCACGCACGGCGAGACGTGCTTCTTCACTACCGGATACTGGGTTACTACATGCTTGTAAGCATCTATCGCGCGATCATATTCATCGTTTTGGTAATAATAAAGCAGGCCGATTTCAGCAGCGGCTTTACGGCTGACTGGGCTTTCGGGATATTTATCCAGCAATTCTTTAAATGCTGCGATAGCCTGGCGACTGTTGCTTGTCTGTACATACGAACGGCCTTTTTCGTAAAAGAGCATTTACGGTATAGGGTGAAGACGGATATTTGTTTGCCATGCGGTTGAGCAATGCAACCTTACCATCATAATCTTTCTGCAAGCCGGCAACCAAAGCCAACTGATAGAAAGAATAATCACCTGCAGGAGTTCCCATGTTTTCTGCTTTGGTATAATACTGCTTGGCTTCATCGAAACGGCGTACGTGCAGATGACAGTCACCTATGCGATTGTAAGCATCTGCGAGTGCAGTGGGGATTTTCTCCTTTTTCCAGTTGTGTGAATTTCAGGAAACGGTTCTGGGCAAGTGTAATCTTTCTCATGAAAAGCTATGTAGGCCAGATTATAGTATGCCAGTGCATAAGTTTCTGTATTTCTGTCCGAGTAAGATTCAGATATTCACTGAAGTTACTTGCTGCTTCCTGCATCCGGTTCAGACGATAATAAGCTTCTCCTCTCCAATAAATAGCACCCGCCTTGTTTTGCAGATTATATTGTCCCAAGGCTACAGACTGGTTGAAGTAACCGATAGCTTCCTGGAATTGTGCATTGGCAAAAGACTGTGTACCGAGATGGAACAAGATTTTCTGTTTCGCCTCCAGAATTGCAGTGCCGGGTGAGCGATTCGTTCGATGGATTTCAAGGCGGCTTCGTAACTGCGGGTATTCATGTATACCTCTACCAGATAACTGCTGACTTTGTCTACATATTGGGAATTCGGGAATTCATTAAGGAATTTCTCGAAAACAGTAACAGATTCACCGAAAGCGGAATAGGAGGTCTCGTGAATACAAAGGGCGTAATTGTAAGCAGCCTGCTCTTTGACTTGCATATCTGCATTGGAGGCAGCGGCTTGCTCAAATGCCATGCGTGCCTTGTTCTTATCTGACATTTGCAGATAAGCCAACCCCATGTGCAGATAGGCATTTTGATGCCAGTGCGTCATTTTCAGCGGTTACTTCGCCGAGGGTATTGGCCGCTTTGGAGTATACACCGCAGTTGTAGTACGAAAGTCCCAGCATATAGAGTGCATCCCGACGGGGGCAGCCTCTTTATTGTTTTCAGATACTTTTCAAATGCCTCCATGGCTTCGTGATACTTTCCGAAGTGATAGTCGGCATCACCGAGAACACGGTACATTTCAGCTGTATATTCATTATCCGGGTAGGCGGACAGATAATTCTGCGCTACTATTTCCGCTTTATCATAATTCTTTTAATCAGGTAAATCTCTGCAATATAATAAGGTGCAAGCGCTTTGTATTTGGCGTTATCCTGTAAAGACAGGAAGCCGGTCATTGCTTCGTCATAACGTTGCTGGGTGTAGCGGATATAAGAAATGTAGTATGTGCAATCGGCTGCATACTTTTTACTGGTGCTGCGGAGAGTTTCGAACCATATGGCAGCTTCTTTCACATTACCTGTTTTCAAATAGCAGGTTGCCAGACGATACGTCATATCGTCGCGTTCTTCATTTCCCAACAGGTCGAGGCGGGCAGAATTGAACATAGCCATGGCTTCATCGTATTTTCCTTCGAAGAAATATACAGATGCCATAAGTGCATAAATGCGATTGGCATAAGGGGTATCGGGATATTCATCCAGATAGGCCTGCAATTTGTCTAAACTTTTAAGGTCTTTTAGTTCGTAGGCAGCACATACCAGCATATACTCGGCTTCCATCCGTTCGCCTGCGACAGGCAGGGGCTTGCCTTCTGCATCTATCTGGCGTACGAATGCTTGCAACGGTGGGATGGCAGCTGCATACGCTTTTTGTTGGAACAGTGACTGCCCTTCCTGGTAAAGTCGTTGAGGGAAGTGATATTCTCGCTGGTCTGTGCCGTAGCGAGAGCAAGGTGCACAGCAAAGTGCCGTGCATAGTATTCAGGAGAGTTTATTCTTCATAATGCAACGCGTTTTTACAAAAGTACGGGTTTTAAGTCGAATTTGTTACACTTGTTTGGCTTTTTAGGATATACCGTGGTCTGTGCGAATCATTATTCGCCCATTTCTTTCAGAAATATTCCTACCCCTTTGCGGATGGAACTCAGTCCGAAATCTTCTGTATGTATATCTTTCAGTGGCAGAAAGAAGACGTCTGCGGCATCATCCATTGCTTGGTAATGCAAGGTGTCAGTTACTGTACAGCGGAAAAATAAATCCAAGGTATGGACGGTGAAACCGAATACACATATATATATTGGGCAAAGAGAATAAATATTCCGCCTTTTCACTTCCATTCGGTTTCTTCTTTCACTTCGCAGGCTGACTCCCTCTTCTCGGTTTCCGCCATGTCGATAAAGCCACCCGGCAAATCCAGAGTTCCTTTAGCCGGATCCTTGGCACGGCGACATACTAATAATTCGTTCCGTTCATTTCATTATCAGTGCCACGGTGGCGGCAGACGGGTTGAAGTAATAGACGAATTCACAGTCGGCACAACGTTTGGACTTTTCATTGTTGATTTCAAAATGCACGGAGCCACACTTGGGGCAGTATTTGAATTGGGAAAAAGGATGTTCCATAAATGGTTGAATATTAGGTTTTAAAATTATGTATCCAGCAGCCATTTCCAGATGGGGATAACTTTTATCTCCATGCCGTTTTTTTTGAATAGTCTCCTCTTCATCGTAGGTGATGACGAGTAACGTCTCTACCGCTTGTGTTTCTGCTATTTTCAATAAAAAGCGTCTGTTTCTCTTTTTACGGGTGGATTCTTCTTTTAGGCTATAGGATACTTGTACGGCCAATTTTGCAGTAGGGATGTAAAAGTCTACTTCTATATTTTGTTGATAAAAATAGAGTTCCTCTTCATATTTCTTTTTTAATGAGATGGCAACTATATTTTCCAATAACGAGGTCACCGGGTCTATTAGGAATAAGTTCAGCCAGCCCATTGTCGATGAAATAATATTTCGGTTCGATATTTTTCTACTAATTTGCTGGCATAGTTTTCAAGTGAGAAGAATAGCCATGTGGCTTGCAAGAAATTAAGGTAATCGATAATGGTGTCCGTTGAAACTTTGGCGCCTGTTGTTGAAACGATATTGGTCAGACGGTTGAAAGAAAGAAGGTTGTTTTCACACTTTCAGCCAGTTTACGAATCAAGACTTTCATAGCGAGGTCATTGCCGAATGGAATAACGGGTTATCAGGTCACCGAAGAAAATCTTATTGAATAGATTACTGAGCCATTGCCGTTTTTCTATTGTTTCTATGAGCATTAATTCGGGTAGACCTCCATAACTGAAATAGTCGGAGAATGTCCGGACTATCTCTGTACGGTTTTTGTAATACCATGTTGGTCCAATCTCAATTTTAGAAGCTTTCAGAAATTCAGAAAAGGAGAAAGGATATACATTTTGTACTATATATCGCCCTCCCAGTGTAGTAGCAATTTCGGCACTCAGCATTTTGGCATTGCTGCCGGTAATATAAACGCGATACTGTTGGTCGGCCAGACGGCGTGCAAATTTCTCCCAATGCTTCACAATCTGTATTTCATCCAGAAAAAAATAGGTTTATGCGGATAAAGTTCTTCGTAAGAAACTTTGATAAGGTCCAAATCTTCTACAGTCAAATTGACCAGGCGATCGTCTTCAAAGTTGAAATAGAGAATTTCTTCGGTTGATGTCCATCATTCAACAAGCTTTGTATTTGTTGGTACATCAGATAGGATTTCCGGCTCGTCGGAGTCCCACGAAGACATAGTTCAACTGATGAGATAGATGTATTTCACGCTCTATTAATGTAATATTAGCGACAAATTGCTGATATTCAATGATTAAACGTTTGATGAATTGTCTTTGTCCATATCTCTTTTTATGTAATTGATGACAGGCAAATATACGAATAGTTATCGAATATATTCGATAAAATGAATATATTATTATCAGAATATACTCGATAATAAAGGTCCTATCACTCATTCATCATGGTGTAGGACCTTTCTCTAAATTAACAAACAATTTACTTATTGAACCAGAATCTTTTTTTTCTTGCCAGCAGATAGATGCCTTTTCCCAATCCGGTGACAGCAGTGGTGCCTTCCTGTACTTCAACCTGACGTACCATGTGTCCGGCTGTATCGTAAATGGAAAGTGTACGCTCGCGGTCGCTCTTGATGTAAAGAACACCATATCGGACATAGATTTCTATGCCGTCAATGCGTCGGACGGTAATTCTTCTATGCCGGTGATTTCTCCTCCTATTCCTCCGATACTGTAAAGCTTTGGTGCATTGACTGCCGCCTCTTTACTAATCAGATAAGCTTCGAAGGGTTGCACATCGCGCAAGTTACGGACGAATGCGCCACCGGGGCGATATTCTCATACGTAGCCGGGTTAATGGCATATACCGTATCGTGTTTGAATACAGTTTCGTAGGCGGGAATCATTATTCGATTACTTCCTTCTATACGGGCGAGTTCTTTATAAAGAAGCTTTAACCTCTACGCCGCCGGCATCTTCGGCATGGAACTGTACTTCTCCGCTGATGTTGAATTCGTCTTCATACGACTCGCTGTTTGGCAGTGAGATGATGTAGGGACTTGTTTGCTTTCATGGCAGTGGTATGTTCAAAGCCATCGGTTGTCATCTGAGCCAGCCAGAAAGGTTTGGCTCCTTTCTTTCCCGCTGTTGAAAGGTGCCAGTTCTCCTTGCTTCTCGTTGCTGAAACTTTGTACATCAAATGGCAGTACGATTGCTTCCCATCCGGCGGCATTGATTTTGTTACGGACTTCATGCTGAAGTTACGTTTGTAGGTAATGTCTTTTTGCTTTGAATGCCTGTGGAGGCGGAAACCTTTGCCATGAGTCAAAAGAAATCTTTTCTGCCATGCCGTTAATTACTACGTTGCCTTCATAAGTACATCCGGTTCCTTCGGGAGCGAAGATCAACAAATTCCCCCATCTTGGCAGGCGTATCAAAAGCTTTCGGCGGTGATGGCGGCTTGTGCATTCAGTTTATCAGTAGTAATTGGTTGCAGTTATTGAACGCGGATTTCCACAGACCTCACACTGGCAGGGATTTCTATTTCAGTCAGTCCGGTGCAACTATTTAAAGCAGCTGCGGCAATCTCTGTCGTATGGTTGGAGAGTGCAAGATGTGTCAGATTGGGCAAGTTATAGAACATATAGTCTCCTGTGACATCATCGGCAGTGAGGTAGTTTTCGTAGTATTTGTCCCCCTCCTTCCACTATACGTGCTTCGCTGATGTCGAGCCGTTGCAGGTTCTTCAGGCTGCGGATGAACTTGATGTCCGTTCCGTTGAGGTAGCCGGTAAGTGCCAGATTGACGACGGCCTCGGATCGCTTACCAGTTCGGGCAACGTTCCCGCAACCTCTACAGAGAGCGTTGCTTTGTTGGCTTGTGATGGCAATGAGGCTTAATGTTTCCGATGGATAGGAAGCATCCTTCATTGCTGTATGCACAAATACATAGTAGGTACCTTTGGTGGCGATTTCTTTTTATGCCCTTTTGCCAGATCTGTTCCTTTCAGGCATGTCATCCATTTACCGTCGGGGGTGAAAATGCTGGCGGAACATGGCTGGTCGGTTTTCAGTATACGAATTCGCTTCCGAATCTCTATGACAAAAGCGACCCATTTTCCCTCGCTGGGTTTGGCGAAACTTTGCGGGATGGTTGTTCTCCAGCGTGGTGGCGGTTGTAGTTTTTCGGATGATATGTTTGAATGTTTCGACTATGGGCTGGCTCCAAATGCCTACAGTGTCTTTGAAAGACAGGGCAAACCGTGATTCGGTAGGAACGGAGATTGATAGCGTCTGGTCATTATTGATGTCCAGACCAAAACTATCGGGTACGCTTGCAAGATTCATATCTGGAATATCGAATATCTTTTCGCTCCACTCCAATGGATTCACTGGGTCTATGTCTACCGTTTGAAGCGTTGCGGATCATTGTTGAAGCTATATTGATATTGGACAATTTTGTTGCTTTCGGGATGGGGGGTAACTAAGCGGTAGAAGTAATAGCTGACGGGGCTACTCCAAGCGCCAAAGCTGTCTTGTATGCGGAAGTTGAAGTAATGATACCCTTCGCCCAGTGCGGATACGTCCAGCGCATTTAGATTGATGACTCCATCCTCGGCTAATTTTCCGTTTCTTTTCCTGATAGTTGCTGTCGAGCCAATATTCGTATTCCGTTAATGTGTTCCCACTTCGGTCTATGTCGGTGCGATAGAAGTAATAGCTGACAGGAGTACTCCAGGCATTCATGTTATCTTGCGCCCGGAAGTTGAAATAGTGGAATCCGGCAGGAAGTGCGGACACGTCTAGTTCAGTGATACTTCACCTGTATCACCGAATGTGCCGCTAATTTTTTCCTGATAGTTATCGTTTAGCCAATACTCGTATTTCCGGAGTGTGTTGCCGCTCCAGTCTGTCTT
>VOFC01002686.1_pt1 | contig 15676 bp, 19 predicted proteins | sample 5384161 | NCBI WGS metagenome assembly VOFC01 (sample SAMN12384722, study PRJNA508395) | human gut metagenome | isolation source: healthy gut B | host: Homo sapiens | reverse complement strand
GGGGCATCCGCAAGCCCCAAAAAGGCAAAACAGGCCGCCAGCCCGAAAAAGGCAAAGCAAACAACATGAAATGGAGGTCTGACCATGAATTTCAGCGTGGAAGAAGAAAATTTGATCTGTATGTACCACACCTCTGACCGCCGCCGGACGATGGCGCGGATGCTGGCCGCCCTGCCGGATATGGACACGGAAATGCGGCGGCTGGCAAATAGCACCATTGCAAAGTTAGAGCGCATGACCGATGCTGATTTTGATGGACAGAGGTTTAATTTTACGAATGAATAATACCGCCAGCTTGACAACCACATTATTTTCAATGGCTCATACGCCTCTGCTGAACATACTCTGTGATGGTGCAGTCGTAGTATTTCTTAAAACAGCTTTTGAGCTTTGTTGTTCCCATGCAGGCAATCTGTGTTAGCCGTTCAAGAGGAATATCAAAAGCATAGTGATCGCTAAGATAAGCGGCAACTATTTGGAGATTTTCAATATCCTGTTGAGAGAGCTTATGGGCTGGTTTATCAGGATGCTTCTTCTGATATTCCACCACCATTGAAACAGCTTCTGCGACTTTACCCTCATAAAAAAGTTTTGCTGCAATCCCTTCCCCACGCGATAGTCTTTGATTTCTGTGAGTAACCGTGACATTTCTGGAAAGTCGGAAGTTTGGTCGATCTTCCGAAATGCATCCACAGGATTGATCTGTGCCTCTGGGTACAGTTTTTTCAGGTAGTCCTCATAATATGCCGGTGCAATCTCAATCCCAACCGAACGGATTGGAATATTTTTATGTATCAAAGCCTTGTATGGAGCGTAGCCTCCAATAAATGTTTTGATACAACCGGCAGACAGCCTACGGTATGGAGATAATTCCTCCCCGGAAATAGAGTCATACCGAGTGATACTCAGACATTCCGGCATGGAGCATTCCAACATGAAATCTTCGTGGAAGGAAAAGTTATGGATTTTAATATCATATAAGTCTTTCTGTCCATAAGTCCAGTAGGTGCCTTCTCCAACTTCGGGAGAAAGTTTCCAGCAGTCACCTAATGCCCCATATTGCTGGTTGTCTGGGTCACGGATAAAACCGTGTTCAATCAGCAGCGGTGTATAAAACTGGTCAATAATTTCAGACATGAAAACAAACCGCCTCCTTTTTGCAACGATTAGACGAACTTTTGAAAGGAACAGACGAACATTGCCGGAACCTATTGAATGTTGTTCGATAAATGCGTATTGTATTAGACAATGGTTAGAACTATCTAACCAAAGAATATCACAAACCACTTGTCGAGTCAAGACAATGAAAGGTAGGAGGTCAAAATGAGTAATCAAGTAAATTCTATGAACAAAGGTCTGACAGTGAAAGACCTTGTAACAACAGGTATTTTTACTGCACTGTTATTTGTTTTTGTATTGGTGGGCGGTGTCTTTTTTGCAACGAATCCTGTACTTACTTTTTTCATGCCAGCAGGAGGTGGGCTGCTTGCTGGCCCCATTTATCTTTTGCTGATTGCAAAAGTACATAAGCGTTGGAGCCTTTCTATAATGGGCGTTATCATGGGTATTATTTGGTTCGTGACCGGTATGCACTGGGCTTTTGCATTGGGCTATCTGATTATGGCGATTGTCGCGGACTTTGTTGCTGGTGCAGGGCAATACAAAAGCAAGAAACTCAACAGCCTGTCTTATATCCTGTTCTCTCTCGGCGGCACTGGATCGTATATCGTTTTCTTTGCTGATCCCAACGGCTGGGCGCAGACAATGCTGGGTAATGGAACTGAACAGAGCTACATCGACACCATGCAGGCAACTGCAAATACCGGCATCCTGATTGCCATGTTTGCTGCTGCTATCATTACATCTGCAATCAGCGCTTTGTAGGCTGCAAAATGCTGAAAAAGCAGTTTGAAAAGGCGGGTATCACGGCATGAGCGGTGAACGCCATAAGAAAGGGCTTTGGCTCGACCCACGGGCCAAGCTCTTTCTTATTCTTATGTGTGTTTTATCGTCCATGTTTGCGCCCTCACTTGCATATCAATTTATCCTTGTTATGCTGATTGCGATATTGGGGGCTTTCTTTGGAAAGTGGAAATATGTCATTAAGGCTGTATGCTTTTATGCGGTCATCTGTGTCCTGACAGTTTGGATCATGGCAGAAATGACAGGCACGCTGCGGACAATGTTTATTGCCTTTTTAGGATTGTTTCATAAGGTATATGCGTGCGGAATCTTGGCTGGGATTGTTCTGACTACTACAAAAGTCAATGAGTTCCTGTCTGCTATGAACCGTGTCCACGCACCCAAAAAGTTAGTAATTCCTATGGCAGTTATGCTGCGGTACATTCCAACTATTCAAGAGGACTGGCGCTATATCAAGGACGCTATGCGGATGAGAGATGTTTCACCTTCTCTGGCGGGCTTTTTAGCACATCCGGGCATGACAGTTGAGTGTATTTATGTGCCTTTGTTGATGGCAGCTTCAAAAGCAGCGGATGATCTTTCTGTTGCTTCTGTCACCCGTGGAATTGAAAATCCCAATCCACGCACCTGCCTTGTCCAGATAAAATGCGGAGCTGCCGATTGGGGCGTCATGGCCGTTGCCGTAGCTTATCTGATTTTTGAATTATGTGTGCGGGGAGGTGTGATCGGTTGATTGAGTTTGAAAATGTATCGTTTTCCTATACGGACAGGAACATGGCGGGCTGCATGACATCAATTTGAAAATTTCGGACGGAGAATGTGTCCTGTTCTGTGGCCGCAGTGGGTGCGGAAAAACAACGATCACAAGGCTGGTGAATGGCTTAATTCCTCAGTTTTATCAAGGGGAACTTCATGGCCGTGTGCTGGTAGATGGTCAGGAAATCAGCAATATCCCTATGTATCAGATTGCCGCTAAGGTTGGCTCCGTTTTCCAAAATCCACGGACGCAGTTTTTCAATGTGGACACAGACAGTGAGATTGCCTTTGGCATTGAAAATGAAGCTCGCCCTCCTGAGAAATTGGCTGAGCGAGTGGAACAGACAACCGACGATCTGCGTATTCAAAAGCTGCGGAACCGGAATATTTTTGAGTTGTCCGGCGGAGAAAAGCAGAAAATCGCCTTCGCTTCTGTTTATGCCATGAACCCACAGATTTATCTACTGGATGAACCGTCCTCCAATTTGGATATGACTTCCATTCAGGAGTTGAGAGAGCATTTGCGGCTGATAAAAAAACAGGGCAAAACAGTTTTGATAGCGGAACATCGTCTGTACTACCTGATGGAGTTGGCTGACCGAATTGTTTATCTGGAAAACGGAGAAATCAAAGGGATATACACCCCGGAAGAATTTCGACAGCTGTCTGAACCTGACCGTGAACGCATGGGCCTGCGGGCAGTTGATCTTCGGGCGGTGTTCCCACCTAAACGCCCACTCGATTGCCCCTATCCCGGTATTAGAGCTACGGAATGTGACGCTCCGTTACAAGAAGCAAACAATTTTGCATGACATTGAGCTATCCGCCGGAAAGGGCGAAGTGATTGGTGTTGTCGGCCACAACGGAGCTGGAAAGACTACATTTTCCCGCGCTCTCTGTGGGCTTCACAAAAACTGCGATGGACAATTTTTGTGGGAAAGCAAGCCGATTGAGCGTAAGGAAAGGCTGCAACGCTCTTATATGGTCATGCAGGATGTGAACTATGAGCTTTTCGCTGACAGCGTAGAAGCAGAATGTTCCTTTGGCATCCGAAATCCAGACCAAACGCTGGTAAATGCAACTTTGGAAGAACTGGGGCTTTCCCCATATCGAGAACAACATCCAAACACGCTTTCCGGCGGTCAAAAAGCAACGAGTAGCTGTAGCTGTCAGCATGATTTGTGGGAAAGACTTGCTTGTATTTGATGAACCGACCAGCGGCCTTGACTTTGACAGTATGACGCAGGTTGCAGGATTGATCCGGCGATTATCCAATATGGGAAAAGTCATTTTCATTGTCACCCATGATTTTGAGTTTGTCTGCCGTACCTGTTCCCGTGTCTTACATTTTGACGAAGGCGAAATACCCGATGACGTATTAGTTACAATGGATGCCCTTCCGAAATTGAGAGAGCTTTTCTCTGTCAAGGTGAATGTCCCCGCAGGGGGAGAGGGCGGCCTAGGTCGTTCAGATGGAAAGGAGCGGTAGTCTATGAAGCAGAAAAAAGAAAACAGTGTAGCATTGCTGCTGCATTGGGCAGGAGAACAAAAATTTTGGTTGTTTCTGGCAATCCTGCTGTCCATGTGCAGCGGGCTGTGTATTATTATCCCATATATTGGAATTTACAGGTTGATGGATGCTACATTTAACAATGCCTGCACAAAAAGAACTTGTGGTGCAGATTGTTGCAATGATTTCCGCCGCTGTTACCCTGCGTTTTGTCCTGTTCGGATGTTCCGGCGTGGCGGCCCATAAAGGCGCCTACGGCGCACTGTTCAAAGTGCGCTGTATGGTGGCGGAACACATGGCCAGAGCGCCTTTGGGCGCCCTGAATGAACGGCGCACAGGAGATATTAAAACGGTTCTGAATGAAGATATTGAAAAGCTGGAGCTCTTTCTGGCGCATAATCTTCCCGACCTTGTGTGCTATCTGGTTGGACCGGTAGTCATCTTTATTTATTTGATGACCGTTAATGTTCCATTGGCGTTGATTTCCCTTGTCCCTCTGGTTCTGGCCGTGGTAGTAATGGGGATAATGTTCCGCAATACAGATGACCTGATGGAACGAGCCAACCAATCCATTACTGCACTGAACTCCGTTATGATTGAATACATCAGCGGAATGAAACTGATTAAAGCCTATAACATGGGGAGTAAGTCGTTCCGAAAATTGTCTGACGCAATCCAGGAGGAAAACGCCATGTGGAATGAAACTTCCCGGCGTATGGGGCCTCCATATGCAGCATTTGTCGTTATCATTGAATGTGGAATGCTGCTGATGGTTCCGATAGGCGGGATGTTTTTCCTGAAAGGTTCGCTGACAGCCAGTGCGCTTCTGTTGTTTGTGTATGTCGGCTCTATGTATTTAACGGAAATTCGGCCTTTACAGGAATTGGGCACAAACTTTGCAAATGTACTGAACGCGATTACCAAAACCAAAGAAATACTGGATATTCCGATTTATGAGGGTGGAACAGACTTCCCAAAACATGATATTGAACTTCGGAATGTTCGATTTTCTTATGACGGAAAAACCGATGTACTGCATGGTGTCAACCTCAAAATCAGTGATGGCGAGCGCATGGCTCTTGTGGGCCGATCTGGTGCCGGTAAAAGCACTGTGATTGAACTTATTTCCCGGTTCTACGATGTGCAGGAAGGCGAAGTGCTGATTGGCGGCAAAAATGTCAAGGAACTTGACTACGATACCATTCTGAAAAATATAGCCATCGTGTTTCAAAAGACTTTCCTCACCCGTGACAGTGTGCTGGAAAATATCCGCATGGGTAGTAACGCTACTCTGGAAGAAGTGCGGGCTGCTGCAAAAGAGGCACAGATTGATGACTTTATCATGTCCCTGCCGGATGGATATGACACAAAAAGTGGGCAGTTTCGGCTCACACTTTTCTGGCGGAGAAAAAGCAGCGGATTGCGATTGCCCGCGCAATTCTGAAAAATGCACCCATCTTGATTTTGGACGAGGCCACAAGTGCCTCTGACCCGGAAAATCAGATGGAGATTGATAAAGCCATTCAAAATCTGTGCAAAGGCAAAACAGTTATTGTAGTAGCACACCGTTTGAGTGCTTTGAAAATGTGCAACCGGGTGGCTGTGGTGGAAAATCATACAATTACCAGCGTTGGCACCCATGAGGAAGTTCGGAAGAACAACGCCTACTATCGAAATGCGTGGAAAGACTACGAGACAGCCCGGAATATCACTTATCAGTTGGAGGGAGGCGAGCAGCATGAATGAGCATGATGTATTGAAAAAGAACCGCAATTTCTATATTGGTGTCGGCGGAACCGTTCTGGAAGGACTTCTCTCCGGCAGCCTGTTTATGCTGCTTTACTCTGTTATGCAGTTTTTGTGGTCGGGCCAATTTGACATGAACCGCGTTCTGGCTCTGACCGGTATTATTGCAGTGGTTTTTCTTCTCCGTATCCTGATTTACAGCTACGGTTATACCAAAGCGCAGATTGGCGGTGCGGAGGTTAGTAAGAATATTCGGCTTTTTATGGGCGACCATTTGAAGCGTATTCCGCTTTCCCGCTTTACCCAGGGGCAGACCGGCGATTATATCAATACCATCACAAGCGATGTAAACAACTACGAAAAAATCCTGACCCATAAAGTCGGAGATTTGGCAAAGAATTTTGCCCTGTCATTGATGTTGATTGTCTTTGTTATGACGCTTTATGTTCCAGCTGGAATTATCCTGCTGATAGCCGACCTTCTTTTAATCCCCGGCCTGTGGCTTTCTTTCCGTATGGTTCGGAAGTATGGAAAAGAAAAGAACGATATTTGTGCGGAGAATGTCAGCAGCATTGTTGAATATGTTTCTGGTATTCAGACTTTCCGAGCTTATGGTGTAGGCGGTATGAAGAACAAAACCGTTATCAACGCCATGCGGGAGTTTTGCCGGATCAGCTTTGTATACGAAGCAAAGGTGCTTCCTATTGGTGCGGGCTTTGGCATTTTAAGTTGGCTGTCCTGTCCGCTGGTTATCTGGTTGTCCTATGCACCTTGGATCGCAGGGACACTGAACACTGTAGACTACCTTTTGATTTGTATGTTACCCCTGTTTTGTGCAAAGTTGGCTAACTCTATTTTTGTAGACCTGACAAGTTATAAAAACCTGATGATCTCGAAAAACAAAATCCTGGGTGTAATGAACGAGCCGGAGGAAACTGGCAGTATGGAGCCGCTTCAGATAGCTACCCATGAGATTACCTTCGATAGTGTGGACTTTTCCTATTTGCCCGGAGAGCCGGTGCTGAAACACGCCACCTTTACAGTGCCAGACCAGAAGCTCACGGCCATTGTCGGGGACTCCGGTTCCGGCAAATCTACCATTCTGAATTTGATTGCAAAATATTACGAGGCAACAGGCGGAACAATTTCCATTGGTGGTAAACCCATAAATCATGTAGCTGCCGAGCGTGTACTGGAACAAATCTCTATGGTAGATCAGGATGTATTTCTCTTTGATGATACCATTCGTGAGAATATCCGGCACGCCCGCCCCGAGGCCACGGATGAGGAAATCGAAGCCGCCTGCCGGGAGGCCAACTGTGACGGCTTCATCCGCAAGATGGAAAAGGGATACGATACGCCGACTGGCGAGAATGGAAATCTTCTCTCTGGCGGTGAGCGTCAGCGAATTTCAATAGCCCGCGCTATCCTGAAAAATAGCCCCATCCTACTTTTGGATGAAGCAACAGCATCTCTTGATATTGAAAATGAGCTTGCCGTAAAGCGGGCCATCGCCAATCTGCTGAAAGAAAAAAAGACAGTGGTAATGATTGCTCATACCCTTTCCATTGTCAAAAATGCAGATCAAATCCTTGTGGTATCTGGCGGAAAGATTGCTGAAGCCGGTACTCACGATGAATTGCTGGCTAAAGGCGGAAAGTATGCGGCCATGTGGAACGCCGAACAGAAATTATCTGCATAAGGGAGGTCTTAATGAAACTTCATGCGTCCGGAGAGGATTATCTGGAGGCTGTGCTGGTTCTTCAAAAGAATCACGGTGCTGTCCGCTCTATTGATGTTGCACGGCGTGTTGGAGTTTCAAAAGCCAGTGTAAGCTATGCGGTGTCGGCTTTGCGTGAAGGGGGCTTTTTAACGGTAGATAGTGATTACGTTTTGCATTTGACTGAAACAGGCCGGAATGTTGCCGAAAAAATTTATGAGCGGCATCAGTTCTTTACAGAGCAATTTATCGCAGCTGGCGTTGACCCTGAAATTGCAGAGCGAGATGCTTGCCGGATTGAACACGCCATCAGTCAGGACACCTTTGAAAAGATCCGGGATGCACACAAACAGGAAAAATAGGATACTAATGCCCGTCGTTCCAACTGTGCGGACAAGAGCAGCCAGTGGGGAAAATATAAGCCCACTGGCTGCTCTACATGAAAGACAATCATCGGCCCTTTTGTTTTCCCCTGTACATCACTTCAGCTTATCTGCGCTCATGCACAGGTCTATGTACCGTTGCGACTCTTCTTCACCCTTTCCTGCAAAGTAATCAAGAACGCACTTGGCAACGGTCTGCGGCGCTCTATCGTGGAACACGATTCCATCCAGACTGATGTCCATTTCTTCTGAGATCAGCGCAACCGTTTCAAATTTCGGATTGCTCTTACACTTTTCAATCTCAATGACGGTTCGGGTACACATATTAAGCCGTTCTGCTAACCCGCGCTGCGTGATCTTTTTTTCTGCTCCCGCTTTTCGCGAAGCTTTTGGGCGAACAGGTCAAGAAAGTTCATTGTAAATCACCTCTACTACATTGTAGAGTGAGCCTCAATTCACTTAAATACACATGAAGCTCACATTGAATGAGCCGCAAATCACATTCAGCGAGTTGGAGGTAATTTTATGATGTCACGGATGAACAGGAGATACTGCTAAGGCCGCTCGCGGTCATGTAAAAAAGCATAAGCACCGATTAGCCGTCCACTTCAAAAAGCACGCGGCTATCCCCCAGACGAGCTGCACTCACGAAAGCGAGTTGCAGCTCTCTTTTTATGCGGTTTGGTTCATCCGTGATTTAGCCCCTCCCGGTACAGTATTCGTTACTCATGTTTTCACTCGCACGCAAGGCGCTCGTTCAGGTCATCATGCCTGTTCGAGCGCCTTTTTACGTTTTCCTGTCGGCTGTCGTTCTCCGCCGGTGTTGGTCTGGTTCACCACTCACCCAACACCGAAACGGAGGACATATTATGTTTAACAGAAAGAGCAGCTATGCGCTGAACAAGAAAGACCCCAACGCTATCGTTTACATGGATGCCAACGAAGCCATCATCCGCCTGACCCGCGAGGACTTTGCCAGCGAGGAAGAATTTCTGAAATGGAAGTCCCTGTCGGATGCAGACTATCATGCTTCCGAGAAAGAGGATCATGTCTACGCTAATCATACCCTTGCACTGGACGAGCTTTCCGAGGAAGCAGCATCTATTCCCGCTGCGGATGTCTGCATGGAGCAGGCGCATGACCGGGTGGCGGAAATCCGCCGTAGCACCCAAAAGGTTACGCAAATCAGGAAGCACCTGACGGACACTCAGTTCCGCAGGGTGTGGATGTATTTCGTGGATGGAATGACGATTGACGAGATTGGAAAAGTCGAAGGCGTGTCGCATCAGGCTATTTCTCTCAACATTACAGCAGCAATCAGAAAAATCAAAAAATATTTCTGAGGTTTTTCAAAAACACCTTGCAAAAGTGGCCCAAAATCGGCGATAGGTGAAGGGACATTCTCCACGAAGCCTTTCACCGAACGTTGAAAACTGAATAGACCATGATGCAGGCACAAAACCCGCGTGATAGCGGCATAAGGTGCGCCGCCACGACGATGGCTTCAAGGAGGCGATTCCGGACAAGCCATCCGAGCGATCTACGCAGCCTTAGACCCGATTCGGCAAATCGGGCGCGATGACAGCGCGGCGGATAATGAAACTTGCTCACGCCCTCCCACAGACTTGAGGGGGAACCCTGCGGTATGCGCCAGCTCTTTGAGGCAGCGGTATCGTGGAGTTATGACAGCCCTGCCAAGGGCGGCCTGCATCATGCCCGCTATCCGGGGCGCGTGGCAAATAGGATAGATCTTCTCAAATGGACAAGCAGAGCGGCTGCGCCGGTATTCGCCATTATGTTATGTGGCTCCAATTCTGCCCGCGCAGCCGCCTCTCAAAGTCAGATACCATGCGCTGACGGCCTTTCCCGTCAGCGCATTCATGTGACCTTGAGGAAACCCACCAAACCGAGAAAGGAGATCGCCATGATGCAGCCAACGCCAAACGAATCCCAATCCACACGGATGAGCTGGTGGACATCCGGGAAGTATCCGTAGACAAAAATCTTCCCAAGGAAGAACGCATTGCCGCCTTTATCCGCCAGATCAAAAATCCCTACCGCTTCCGCTGCGGCGATTTCGTGGTAAACGCCTGCTTTGCCGGGAACGGTGTTACGTTGGAGGAATGTCTGCAAGGCATTTTGCGCTGAGCGACATCCTCGCTTTTTTCCGCAGAGAGTGCTATGATCGGTGTGGAAAAGGATGAAAACCAAATAGCCAGATAACCACTCTTTTCATGCGGGAGCAGTCCGGGAGAAAGGAGTGCTTTTTCATGCCTAAATACAAAGCAGCCGCTTATATCCGCCTGTCCTACACCGACGATCATTCCAGCGAGAGCGACAGCGTTTCCAATCAGCGCAAGCTCATTGAAAACTTTGTAGAGCGCAACCCGGATATTGAGGTCGTTTCCGAAAAGATCGACGATGGATACAGCGGCATCATCTTTGACCGCCCTGCGTTCAAGGAAATGATGCAGGATGTCACCGATGGCAATATCAACTGCGTCATCGTAAAAGACCTCTCCCGCCTGGGGCGCGAGTACATTGAAACTGGCCGGTATCTGCGCCGGGTATTCCCGGCCTATGGGGTGCGCTTCATTGCTATCACCGACAGCATCGACACCGCCCACGACAGCGGCGATGATCTGACCGTATCGGTCAAGAACATTATGAATGAAGCCTACTGCCGGGACATTTCCATCAAGACCCGCACTTCTCTGGACGTGAAGCGGCGCAATGGCGATTTCGTCGGTGCGTTCCCGGTGTACGGCTACATGAAAGCCGAGGACAACAAGAATTTGCTCGTCCCTGACCCCTACGCTGCCCGCGTTGTCTGCGACATCTTCCGTATGCGGCTGGAGGGCGCAAGCGCCTCCAAGATTGCATCAGAGCTGAACCGGCTGGGTATTCTCTCCCCGCTGGCATACAAGAAGAACAACGGCCTGCCCTACGCGAAAAAGGGCTATTCGGACAAGACTGACTGCAAATGGTCGGCTACCACCATCATCCGCATCTTGCAGGATGAAACCTACACCGGAACGCTGGTGCAGGGCAAACAGGGTACGCCGCATTACAAGATCAAGCAGATGGAGCAGCGCCCCGCCTCCGAGTGGGTGCGCGTCCCGGATGCCCACGAAGCGCTGATCGCCCGTCAGGATTTTGAGCTGGTGCAGCGCATCAAGGGACTGGATACCCGCACTTCTCCCAACGAGGACACGGTTTACCTGTTCTCCGGTATTCTGATCTGCGGGTGCTGCGGAAGCCGCATGACCCGCAAGACCAACCGTGCAAACGGCAAGGAGTACCACTACTATTATTGTCCAACCGGCAAGAAAAAGGGCTGCGCCCATCCGGTCATGCTGAAAGAAAGCAGCCTGATCGACTGTGTGCGGGACAGCCTGAAAGCCTATATCGGCAATATTGCTTCTCTGGAGGCGCTGCTGACCGGCATTGACCAGACCAGCATCAATCAGGCGCTTGCCAAGGAATACAGCGACCACATTACCGACAACGAGCGCCGGTTGGAGCAGGTGCTGGAGTTCAAGGCACGGCTTTATGAGAGCCTTGTGGGGGGTATGCTTACCAAGGAAGAATACGCTTCCTATAAGGCAAAGTACACCAAGCAGGCCGAGGACATCCGCGAGAGCATCCGCGTTCTCAAGGAAAAACTCACGGAGGTTTTGGAAAACCGGAGTGAGCGCAACCGCTGGATTTCGCAGTTTACGCAGTTCTCCACGCTGGAAACCTTAGACCGCAGGGCGCTCATTCACATGGTACAGAGCATCCGCGTCCGTGGCAAAAAGGAGCTGGATATTACCTTTACCCATGAGGACGAATACAAAAAGGCGTTGCAGCTTTTGGCGCTGGCAGCGCAACAGAAAGATTACGAACAGAGAAAGGTGGGCTGAGCATGGCGAGAAAAAGCAGGAAAGAAACGGCTGCGGTAGCCGTGCAGGAGGCCGACGCCGCTTGCCGCGCCGCGATCTACGTCCGCCTTTCTGTGGAGGATACCCACACGCACAGCGTATCCATTGAAACCCAGCAGATGATTATTGCCCGCTATCTGGAGCAGTACCCGGAGATCAGCGTGTACGATACCTACATTGACAACGGCGCGACCGGGACAAACTTCCACCGTCCGGGCTTTCAGCAGATGCTCTCAGATATTGAAGCTGGTCATGTAAACTGCGTCATTGTCAAAGACCTTTCCCGTTTGGGCCGGAACACCATTGACACCGGCTACTACATTGAGCAGTATTTCCGCATCCGCAGCGTCCGCTTCATTGCGGTCAATGAAAACTTCGACACCGCCACCCCAGAGGACGCCCATTCCGGTATCATCATTCCGCTGCGGAACATGATAAACGAAGCCTACGCTTTGGACATTGGGCGCAAGATCAAGGCGCAGCAGCGGCAGGCCATGAAGGACGGCAAGTTCATCGGTGCGCGTACTCCCTACGGCTACCTGAAAGCGGAGGACGATTGCCACCAGCTTATCATTGACCCCGTTGCCGCCGTCGTGGTACAGCGGATGTTCCGCTGGGCTTCCGAGGGCGCTGGCCTCAATACCATTGCCGTGCGGCTGAACGAGGCGGGCGTTCTTACCCCCAGCCACTATAAGAAGATGCAGGGCAAGATCACCCACGAAAATTTGCTCGGCAGCGGCAAGTGGCAGACCCGGACGGTCGGCGTTATTCTCCGCTCCGAGGTCTACACCGGAGATCTTGTTCAGGGGCAGACCAAAACCGTGGATCACCGGCAGGTCAAGGCCGATGCCGAGGAATGGACGGTGGTACGGGACACCCACGAGGCCATCATCAGCCGGGAACAGTTCGCGGCGGTGCAGGAAATTCTCAATCAGACCGCCAGCCGCGCCAAGGCGCGGGAGGTCAAAGCCTACACGCCGAATCTTCTCAAAGGCAAGGTGTTCTGCGCCCATTGCGGCGGCAGCCTGCACCGGCAGAGAAACATCCGCAAGAAGTCCGACGATGTGTACTTCTACCATTGTCTGAGCCAGAGCCGAATCAGCAAGGATGCCTGCCCCGGTGTGACCATCCGCGAGGATGCGCTGCTGGATATGTTGGCAGATATGCTTCAGGACGCGCTTGATACGGCGCTGGGGCAATACACCCTCTCCCTTGCAGAGCTACCCCGGCAGGCCGCTGAACGTGCTGAGCTGCGGGAGAAGATCACCAGCCGCAAGCAGGAAATCCAGCGGCTTCGCGGTATCGTGCGGAGCCTGTATGAAAACCTTGTTCAAGGCGTTCTTACCAAGGATGAATACTTTGACTACAAGGAGAAGTACGAAAGCCGCATTGCCGATCTCGCCGTGGAAATGGAACAGTTGGAGGACGGTCTGCGAACAATAGATGCACAGATTGAGCAGCACCGGGCGCTGAAGCAGGACGCCGCACAGATCAAGACCGACCGTGCGCTGACCGGCGCACTCATTGACCGGCTGATTGACCGCATTGAGGTATCCCACGACAAGCAGATCACGGTGCGCTATCGCTTCCAGAGCGAGTTTGAAACCTATGCGGAGGTGCTGGAACAATGCAGAAATATGTAATCGCCCTCTACATCCGCCTCTCCATTGAGGATTACAAGTACGACAGTCTGAGCATTGAAAATCAGAGTCTTGTTCTCCATGAGTATGCGGCGTCCATGCCCGAAGCTCTGAACGCGGAGATCATGGAGTTCATCGACAATGGGTACAGCGGCACAATTTTGAGCGTCCGCAGGTACAGAAGCTCATTGAGCTGGTGCGGGCCAATCAGATCGACTGCATCATCGTCAAGGATTTTTCCCGCTTCGGGCGAAACAGCATTGAAACCGGCTATTTCATCGAGCGCGTGTTCCCGCTGTTCCATACCCGCTTTATTTCTATCAGCGACGATTTTGACAGCAGCAAATTCAAGGGCGACACCGGCGGCATGGACGTAGCATTCAAGTATCTCATCAGCGAATATTACAGCCGCGATATGTCCATTAAGACCAAGAGCGCCAAGTACGCCAAGATGCAGCGCGGCGAGTATCAGAGCAAGATCTTGTCCCTACGGCTACCGCAAAAGCGCCGATGGCAGAATGGAGCCTGACCCGGAGGCCGCTGCCGTTGTGCAGCTCATCTTCCAGCTTGCCGCCGAGGGCATCAACGCCACCGCCATCACACGGGAGCTGTTCCGCAGAAGCATCCCTACTCCCGGCCAGTACAAAGCGGCGCGGGGCAATCATACCCACGATATTTCCCGCTGTCACGGGATTTGGAGTGCGTCCACCATTCTCCGCATTTTGGAGGACGAACGCTACACCGGCGTGTATGTGATCGGCAAGCGGGCGGTTCTCGAAGTAGGCGGCACCAGAAGCCGCCTGAAGGACAGAGAATCATGGTACATCATCCCCGACCATCACCCGGCCATCGTTGAGAAATCTGTGTTTGATACCGTGCAGGCCAGCCAGCTCCGATTTTCCCAGCCAAACAAGAAGAAGCGGGACTACCCGCTGAAAGGCAAAGCCTTCTGCGGCTGCTGCGGTCATGCACTGTCCCGCACCATGCAGAAAACCTCGTATTACACTGCCGCCATTCCGAAGCAGACGTAGAAAGCCGCTGCCACAAGATGCGTCTGAACGCCGCAGAGCTGGAGCAGGCGGTATTCCTGACGCTGAAAAAGCAGATGGAAGCCGCCGCGCCGCTTGCCCCTGACGGTACGCTCCGGGTAGATGCTTCCGTACCGGAACGCACCGAATATGAGCAGCAGATCGAGGCACTGCAAGACGGTAAGCGCGCCTTGTATGAACGCTATCTCATGGGCGAGATTGACCTGAACACCTACAAGGCGGAAAAGGCCGCGTGTGACGAGCTGCTTTTGAAAACGAAAAACGCCTATGCCGCAGTATTGGCACAGGCGAAGCAGAAGCAGGACGAACAGGCGCGGCAGGACAGCCGAAAGGAAGCGTCCAAGGCGATTTTTGATGCGGACGCACTGACCACCGAGCTGGCCGAGATGCTGATCGACCGGGTACTGGTGTACCCTGACAAGCGCATTGAGATCGCATACAAAATCCAAGACATTTTTGATTGAGGTGGCAGTCATGAAAATCGCTTTCTATTGTAGAGTGGACGGACAGGGCTCCGGCTTTGTCCTACCCGAAGAAGCTGACAAGCTCCGCGAGTTTTGCAAAAGGAATTGGGGCTGGCTATCGGCTTTGAGGAAAAGGGAGCGGATAACCGTATTGCCCAGTACGAAACGAATTACCGTGTGCCCAAGAGGGAGCTGCTGGACAAGATTGCCCAGGCCCTGCGGGTAGACCGCCAGAACTTCTATACGGTTCAACCTGGCTGTGCCGAGGACTTCATGCGGACGTTCTTCTGGCTGGACGAGGACAGCCCCGGCTCCATCCGTCTGTTTCAGCTTGTCCGCAATCCCGGCAAGATAGGGGCCTCCGATGATACCGCCGTCCGATACAACGACACGGACGACTGGCCCGCTCAACCTCCCGTGGGTATCTACTTCAACTATGGCCTTGTGGACGAGTTTATGAGGGAATGGCTTTGCGCCAGCAGGAGCTACACGCCGGGAGATTACCAGGGAAGAATACTTTGAATGGAAAATCAACTGGCCGCTTACTTGTGATGACAGCAAA
>VOFC01004940.1_pt1 | contig 15682 bp, 20 predicted proteins | sample 5384161 | NCBI WGS metagenome assembly VOFC01 (sample SAMN12384722, study PRJNA508395) | human gut metagenome | isolation source: healthy gut B | host: Homo sapiens | reverse complement strand
TCTAGGTATAGATTGCAATTTTTATTTTTTATTAGAATTTAATGCCATGTCCAATGCTTCCTGCTCTTCCTCGGAAAGAGTGATCACAGAATTTCCATCAATAATTTCTTTGATGTATGTATAGCATCCTTCACGGCTATGCATTGCATTGATGATAAATCCTTCGTTGGTCTGACTTAAGAGTGCAAGTGAAAACTCAGCTTTCCTCCCATTTCGTTAAAAGCATCGTATTTTACAAGTCCCACTTTTGGAAGGTATATTTCATGTTTGAAAAAATACGGTTGATGTTTTTCTCATTTTTCTCATTTGACTCCATCAACTGTTCTACCTGATCCAGTCTTTTTTAAAATGGTATCCTCTAAATTTTTCGCATCTTTTCCTGTCATAAAATTGTTATATGCTTTTTTCAGGGAATGCATTTTTGCTGCATTCACGATCATTACGATGATCAGTATCAGTACAAGTGCTGCCAATCCGATCACGATATAATCAGAATCAATTCCTAAGTATTCAGATATCATATTTTCTCCTTTCAGAACGTTTGTTCTATTTTAATATCATGTCAATTAATCGGTCTAAATCTTCTTTATTATAATACTCGATCTCGATTTTTCCCTTATTTTCATCTTTTGCATTGATGGATACTTTTGTTCCCAGAATCTGTTTCATTTTTTCTTCCATCCTGATATACAATTTCAAGCTGTTTATCCATCTTTGTTTTTTCTACTTCTTTTTTTTCCTTCTGTACCTTCTTGACCAGCTTCTCTGTTTCTCTTACAGAAAGTTTTTTCATCGAAGACTTTCTGTGCCATCATGTACTGTTTTTCTAAGTCTTCTATTCCAAGAAGTGCTCTTGCATGTCCGGTCTGTATCATATCATCAATGACCATCTGCTGAACTTTTTTTTTCATTTAATTTTTAAAAGACGCATGGAGTTCGTTACTGCAGTACGGCTCTTGATACACGCTCTGCTACCTCATCCTGTTTCAGATTAAATTCTTCTAACAATCTCTTATAAGCAAATGCTTCTTCAATTGATTTAAGTCTTCACGCTGAATATTTTCAATTAAGGATATTTCTACAATTTCCTGTTCCGTATAGTTCTTTATGATAACAGGTATCTTTTTTCAAACCTGCCTGCTTTGCAGCTCTCCATCTTCTTTCTCCTGCAATGATCTCATAATAACTATTTCGATCCTGAACTACGATTGGCTGGATAATTCCCATCTGCTTAATAGATTCAGATAACTCTAAAAAGTGTCCTCATTAAAATGTTTTCTCGGCTGTTCCTTATTTGGCTCTACCTTATTAATAGGAACCATAACTGCCTGATCTTCTGTCGGTGTAAGTGAAGCATCTTTGCAGCCCCCGGTTTATTCACTTTGTCTGTAATCAGAGAATCCAGACCTTTGCCAAGTCCTCCTTTTTTGCTGCCATCTTTTACACATCCTTTCTATTGATTACTTCTCTTGCAAAAGATCATAGATAGCTTTCTGCTCCTGCTGATTTTGAATCATATAATGTAATTGAAGTCCGTGTGATGGAGCTTCTGCAAGACGAATGTTTCTCGGAATAATTGTCTGGTAAATGGTTGTGTCTAAATTATTTTTTACATTTTCTACAACCTGAGTTGAAAGATTGGTGCGGGCATCATACATAGTAAATACTACTCCCTCCATCTCCAGATTTGGATTCAATCTTTCCTGTACCAGATGAATCGTAGCATTAACTGGCTCAAACCTTCCAACGCATAATACTCACATTGGATTGGAACTAAGATTGTATTTGCTGTTGTCATGGAATTGATCGTCAGCATATTCAAGGATGGCGGGCAGTCAATAATAATAAAATCAAAATCGTCCTGGATATAATCTACAGAATTTTTTAATACATATTCCTTTTCTTTTTACATCCAGTAACTCTATTTCTGCTCCTGCTAAATTTACATTTGCCGGTATGATTGTCAGATTTTCTATATCTGTTTTCTTCATACTTTCCTTAATGCTGCATTCATCCAGCATTAATTCGTAAACAGTATTTTCTAAATCATCTTTATCAACTCCCAATCCACTGGTAGTATTTCCCTGCGGATCTAAGTCAATCGTAAGTACTTTTTTTCCGGCTTCCGCAAGACAGGCTGACAGATTAATTGCTGTTGTTGTCTTACCTACACCGCCCTTTTGGTTAGCTATTGCAATAATTCTTCCCATGTTTTTTCCTTTCTACTATACACTTATCCTCTGTACTTTTCCTGTAAATCTATGTAATTTTGGTACTTTGTACAGATATAATTCTACATTTTTCAGTAATATAGAATACCTAGAACATTATAACATTTATTCTTTTTTATTTCTATAGTAAAAAATGTTTCACGTGAAACATTGCTCCTGGTTTTCTTTAAAAATCACAATTTGTAGATGTACTGTTATTTTTTCTATACAAGATATTGTAAAAATTTTATAAAAAAATAGAAAATGTTTCACGTGAAACATTTTCTATTTCATACTTTTTATCTTATGTGATGTAGTAAGTGCAAACGAGTTAACATCTTACATGATTAATAGGTAATAAGCGTTTATTATGTAATGGTTTTGTACATAACACAATGAATGCAAGTGAGTTAATATGCTCGCATAATTAACAAGCGACAAACGTTGATCATATGCTGGTTTTGCGTATAATCTAATAATTAAAAATATATCAAAGAGAAATTTCTTATTCTTGACGAACAGTGAAATTATTAAGTAAGTGATACTTATGATATAGTGAATGCAAGCGACTTAATATACTTACATACTTGCATAATTAACGGGTGACATATATTGAGCATATGCTGGTTTTGCACATAATAATAAATACTTTATTTACAGAGAATTTGTATGACCGCCAGTAATCAAAGTAGATTTCTATACCGGAAATAAATAAACACAAACATAATTCACAACTTAGTGGCTGGCAATTTGCACAAAAACCGGGACTACTTTTTTGTGACTTTGGAAGAAAATTAGTAACCCAAACTCAGGCAGACTTAGATTTTCTTATTATTTTCGTACAACGGAACAAAATAGACCCGGCTTTGTATATTTATATTACCAATCAAAAAGTTCAAAAACTTCATTACATAAATTTATCATAATATTTATTTCAAAAACTCAATCTATAACAACCCAATAACATTATAAAGACAATCCAATGCAGACTTCATTTCTTTCTTGCACTGCATATTACTACTACCCTTTTCTTTTTTCTTCATCCATTAATCTCACACATTTATCTATCAACTGAATAGTATTGTTCAGTTCAGAAATAACCATATCATAAGTATCTTTTGGAATCGATACCTGATCTGTACTCTCACTCTGCTCCACAATTTTTATAATATCTGATATCTGTGTCAAACGATAATCTACATCTTTCAATTCTGCTTCTACTTTTTTCTGTTCACTCAAAAGACTTTTTCTGTTCTGATTTTAAATCTGATATTCTTTCTTTATGATGCGGATATATCGTTCTGGGTGTAAACGGTTCACAATCATTTTCATCTTCTTTTTCTAAATACAAAATAAATTGTGTTGTCTCACGGATTCGGATATGTAATTCATCCTGCTTATTTTGCAGCATTTTTTTTCTTTGCTTCCTGCTCACTTTGATAATTTTTTTTAAAAACTCTTTTAACATAATAACCTCAAGAACATATGTTTGTAATTTATTTACTATCTTTATTTTATACTAATTTTTTTTGCAAAAGAAAAGGCGGATCTTTTTCTTTAAATTTGAATTGTATAAAAATAGAATTTCGTCTATAATAAACTTAGATAATAAAAACAAGGGGGTCATTATATATGAAGAAAAACATCAAACAACCTTCAAAGGTTCTTTCATATCTTTAAACTTAGCAATAAGAAGACTGTCTGCAAAATGCTTATACATTACATCCTTCTTCTCTGTTATGGAGGTCAAATTCATTACCTTATTCCACTCAATAAGCATTTCATAATATGTATTGAACTGACTGATCTGCTCATCATTCAGTTCCACTCCAAACTGTCCACATATATCCTTTAATAATTCCATACTTTTTCCCATTTCCTGTTACTTTCTCGACTTAAGATAAATAAGGAGCACTGTAACATCCGCAGGGCTTACGCCTGATATACGACTTGCCTGTCCTATGTTCTCAGGCTTTATGAGCATAAGCTTCTGCCTTGCCTCTTTCCTTAAATTTGTAACATCATTGTAGTCAATATCCTCAGGTATCCTTCTGTTTTCAAGCTTCTTGAACTGATTTACCTGTTCCTTCTGCCTATCAATATATCCCTTGTATTTAATGGAGATATTGATCTGATCGATAACATCCTCCGGAAGCTCATTTCTCTCAGGATCGATAGGTGCTATCGCCTCATAAGAAAGCTCAGGTCTTCTGATAAGCTCTGAAAGGCTTGCGGCAGTCTTAAGAGTTGTGGATCCCATAGATGTAAGGAACTTCTGTATACTCTTATTTGCCCCTACCATTGTACTATCAAGTCTGTCTATCTCACTGTTGATAAGCTCCCTCTTATGGCAGAACTTCTTATATCTTTCATCATCTATAAGACCTATGTCATGACCTATATCCGTAAGTCTCAGGTCTGCGTTATCCTGTCTTAACAGCAGTCTGTACTCGGCACGGCTGGTCATCATTCTGTAAGGCTCCCTGGTTTCCTTTGTGACAAGATCATCAATAAGGACTCCGATATATGCCTGGGATCTATCAAGCACGAGAGGATCTCTTCCAAGTATCTTAAGGGCAGCATTTATACCTGCCATAAGTCCCTGTACAGCAGCCTCCTCATAACCTGAGCTGCCGTTTATCTGTCCTGCTCCGTACAAGCCTGCCACATCCTTAAATTCCAGCGTAGGCTTAAGGTTAATGGCATTTATGCAGTCATACTCGATGGCATAGGCATTTCTCACAATCTTCGCATGTTCAAGTCCCTTCATGCTCCTTATCATTGCATATTGCACGTCCTCCGGAAGAGAAGATGACATTCCGCCCATGTACATCTCATTTGTATTCTCACCCTCAGGTTCGATAAATATCTGATGTCTGTTCTTGTCAGGGAACTTCATGACCTTATCCTCTATGGAAGGACAGTATCTTGGTCCTGTTCCTTCGATCACCCCTGAAAATAACGGTGAACGGCTTATGTTATTCCTTATGATTTCATGGGTTTCTTCATTTGTATAGCAAAGCCAACAGCTTATCTGATCTCTCTTTATATCGTCCTCTGTGTTGGTAAATGAAAATGGCACTACGTGCTCATCACCCTTTTGCTCCTCCATCTGGGTGAAATCAATGGATCTCTTATCAAGTCTTGCCGGCGTACCGGTCTTAAACCTTCGTATCTCTATTCCCACGTCACTCATTGACTGGGACAGGTGATTTGCAGCCATAAGTCCGTTTGGTCCTGTATGATTTACCACATCACCATATATGCATCTCGCCTTAAGATATGTACCTGTGGCAAGGATAACTGCCTTTGCATGGTATATGGCACCTGAAAATGTCTTAACACCCACAACACTTCTTCCGTCCTCACCCAATATAAGATCCGAAACCTCTGCCTGTCTCAAGGTAAGATTGTCAGTGTTCTCAAGAGTCTTCTTCATGGCTGCCGAATAATTCTTCTTGTCAGCCTGGGCACGGAGAGAGTGTACAGCAGGTCCCTTGGATGAATTTAACATCTTGGACTGGATGTATGTCTTATCTATGTTCTTGCCCATCTCACCGCCGAGAGCGTCAAGCTCCCTTACAAGATGTCCCTTGGAGCTCATCTTATGATCTGCACCGGATAATTTTTCTTTGATTTCATCTTCTCCGGTTACCTGGATTAAATCAGATTTGTTCAATAAAATAATGGCCTTCTTCTCCCGGATGGCATCTATAATCTTTTCGTCATTTTCATCCAATGCAGTAGAAGTATCCACTACATAGATAATAAAATCAGCTTTATCCACAAGGGATAGTGCTTTATCCACACCAATCTTCTCTACCACATCCTCAGTACTTCTGATTCCAGCGGTATCCATGATATTAAGCGTAATGCCATTTAAATTAATCTGCTCTTCCAATACATCACGGGTAGTTCCAGCAATATCCGTTACAATTGCCCGCTCTCTTCCTACCAGCGCATTTAATAAAGAAGATTTTCCGGCATTCGGCTTTCCGACGATTACTGTATTAATACCTTCCTTTAAAAGGCTGCCATTTTCCGAAGATGCAATCATCTGATTCATCTTCTGCATCAGTTTCTCTATTATAATAAGAAGATTCTCTCCATATCCATCAATACTGATATGCTCCGGATCGTCTAAAGCAGACTCAATAAATGCAATCTCATGTATGATTTTACCACGAATTTCTTTGATTTTCCCTGTAAGAGCTCCGTTTAACTGCTGCATGGAGCTTTTCAATGCAAAATCATTTTTTGAAGATATGACATCCATGACAGATTCTGCCTGGCTTAAATCAATACGACCATTCAAAAATGCACGCTTGGTAAACTCTCCCGGTTCTGCCGGTCTTGCTCCATTTTTCAGCACTACTTCTAAAATACGCCGCATCACAAGTGTTCCACCATGGCAGTCAATTTCTACTGTATCTTCTCTGGTATAACTGTTCGGTGCCCGCATCAGAAGAACCATTACTTCATCTATTATTTCATCTTCATCATAAATATGGCCATAATGAATCGTATGACTCTTGCACTGTGATAATAGCTTGTTTCCTTTTTGTGGCCGGTATATCTTATCAATTACATCAAAAGCATCTTCTCCACTGATACGGATAATTCCAATTCCTGAATTTGTCATGGCAGAAGCAATTGCTGCAATAGTCTCTGTTTTCATAGAAATCTCCTTAATATAAGAATTCTTATATTATCTGTGTAATATATAAGAGTTATAAAACGGTATAATTATATCATTTTATAACTCTTATGAAATCATTTTCTTATAAAATTTTTAAATTATTTTTTTAATGTAACAACTACATGACGGAAAGGTTCTTCTCCCTCGCTGTGGGTTTCTACATATCTGTCACCCTGCAATGCAGAATGAATCACTCTTCTTTCAAATGGATTCATTGGCTCTAAAGATACCGGACGTTTTGTTCTCTTAACCTTATATGCAATATTCTTTGCAAGATTTTCCAGAGTATCTTTTCTTCTCTGGCGGTAATCTTCGGTATCAAGCTTAACTTTGATATATCCATCCGAATGTTTATTAACAGCAAGATTTGTAAGATACTGAAGAGAATCTAAAGTCTGACCTCTCTTGCCAATCAGCAGTCCCATTTCTTTGCCGCTTAATTCTACTTCATAAACCTTATCATCTTCTGCTTTCTTAATATCAATGGTAACTTCCATATTCATAGCAGAAAATACATTTTCCAAAAACTCACGGATATTATCTACCGTATCATTCTTCTTCCGTGCCTTGATGATTGCAGGTTTACTTTTGATACCAAGAAATCCGGTAGAGCCCTTCTCAATAACTTCTACCTCAATCTTATCACTGGTAGTTCCAAGCTTAATCGAAGCCTCTGTAATTGCATCATCCACTGTTTTTGCTGAAACTTCAATAAATTCCATTGTATATTACCCCCTCTATTTATTGTTTCTTTCATTGAATTCACGTACTCTGTTAGCTTTTGAGGCAAGGCTTCCTGCTTTTGCATTGCCTCTTACCTCTGCTGCATGCTCTAAAGCTTCTTCCTTTTCTTCTTTTGTCATAGTACCTGATTCAATAACATTTGCTTTTGTACTCATCTTTGCTGCATTAGCAATCTGATTTTCAATCAGACCCATTTTCTTTTCACGCTTTGCTTTCGCTTTTTCCTGATTAGCTTTCATAATAGCATCCCAGTCCATCTTATCAAGACGTTTGTTAATACCCCACTGCTGGATACTACGAACCAAAGCACTGGCAATCCAGTAAATACCAAGACCAACCGGTACAGTGAAACACATTACAAATGAGAATAATGGCATCATAAGGTTCATGGTTTTCATCTGCTGTGCCATTGCATCATTTTCACCGGTAGAAGCGGTAGGCATTAATTTAATATTTAATCTCTGTGTCAGAAAAGAAATAACCGGAATCAGTAATGCACCGATTGCAAGTAAATAAGCTCCTGACTTAAAGCCTGTTGTCATAATATTCCATGGGCTGTTTGAAATGTTAAGACCAAGGAAATAGTTTAACTTCTCTAAGGATTTCTCAGTTGCATCCAGATTAGTAAGATTACCAAATACGTTTTTTAACTCACTCCATCCGGAAGTATTCATCTTATATAAAACATCAACAATATAATTATGAAGAACATTTGTATCCGTTGCAGTAAAATCAACAGATAATCCTGCAATTTTAATTTTATCAACAAAGCTTGTCATCTTATCTGCAAAGCCGTCGATAGACATAATCTCTGTAACAAGAACAGAAAACTTCTCTTTTACAGCCGGTACATATGCCGGTACATTTAAGAATACACGATATAAAGCAAACAGAATCGGCATCTGGATTAACATCTGGATACAGCTTCCGGTCGGTGAAACACCATATTTCTGGTAAACCATCTGTGTCTCTTCCTGCATCTTTTGCATAGATACCTGATCTCTCTTGTTTTTATATTTTTTCTGGATAGCTTGAAGTTCCGGATTCATTTTCTGTGAAAGCTTTGAAAACTTCTGCTGTTTATAGGTTAATGGAAAAAGACATGCATAAATAATCAAAGTTAAGATAATGATGCAAAGTCCGATATTTTCTATTCCAAACAAACTGTTCAGCACATAATAGATTCCATTCATAATCCATCCTAAGACCTTCGCAATCGGTCCGAGAATCTTACCATTGTACTGAGTTAAAATGATTTCTGACACTTAACGTACCTCCTAATCATGGAACCGGGTCATATCCGCCTTTTGAAAAAGGATTACATCTTAATATCCTCCAGAGAGCCAGTGCTCCCCCCTTTACTGCACCATACTTTTCCACGGCAATCAGACCATAAGTAGAACAGGTCGGGCAATAAGGGCACTTTGTTGTTTTCATTGGTGAAAGATATTTTCTATAAAATTTAATGATTGCAATTAAAATTTTTTTTTTCAAAATCATTCCATCTTCTTTTCGATATTATCTTTAAATAATTCCATGAAGATTCGAAAGATGCAGCAATGAACTCTTTAACTTGTGATAACCTTCATTTTTGCTGACACCCTTACGATGACTACAATGTCCCAACCACTATGAAACATCTCTTCGTGCAGTCTGTAACTTTCTCTTAATAATCTCGTCAGATGATGTCTTACTACACTATTTCCTACTTTTTTACTGACGGAGATTCCAATTCGATTCGATTCCAAACCATTTTCCAGAACATACATCACCAGATACTTGTCCGCATAAGACTTACCATTGCGATATACATTCTGAAAATCTTTGTTTTTCTTCAATGAGTCCATTTTTCAATCCTTAAAAAGTCTTGTAATAAGAAGAAAAAAGACCACAAAAGTTGTGGCCTATGCTGATAATTTTTTTCTTCCTTTTAATCTTCTTGCAGCCAATACTTTTCTTCCGCCTGCTGTGCTCATTCTTTTACGAAAACCATGAACTTTATTTCTCTGTCTGTTTTTTGGCTGAAATGTCATCTTACCTTTATGCATAATAATCCACCTCCTCTATGCTAGAAAACATCAGTACAATTATAACAAAAAAACCAATGGGATATAAACTGTATAAGACGTTTATAACGTTCCCTGCTATCCCCTATACGCCTCCATTTTTTCATTGATTATTTAGGCGATATAGTTTATTATAGTAAGTGTGGATTTTTTTTTAGGACAGACTTATTTCCTATTATATACATAATAAAATCCACAGACTAAAAAGTTATTGGAGATTTATATGGAACAAATAGAACAGATTATTGAAAAAATGGGATGAAATCTTAAATACGGTAAAAGAAGAACATGAGATTTCCGAAGTTTCTTTCAATACATGGTTAAAACCTCTCTCTGTCTTTGCTGTAGAGAATAACAAATTATATATCTTAGTACCGGACGAGCAGATTGGACTTAGTTATATCACCAAGAAATTCCTGCTCCCGATCCGTGTGTCGGTTGCAGAAATTACCGGAACCGATTATGAGATTGAGTTTATTCTTCCGGAACAGACAAAAAAAATCAAACCTTATAAAGCAAAAAATATCGGGATGACAGAAAGTGGAGGAACCGGTTCTGCCTTAAATCCAAATTATACTTTTGATACATTTGTCGTTGGAAATAACAACAAGTTAGCATATGCAGCATCTTTAGCTGTAGCAGAATCTCCGGGCGAGGTGTACAACCCTCTCTTCTTATATGGAGGAGTCGGACTTGGCAAGACCCACCTGATGCATTCCATTGCTCACTTTATCCAGACGAACAATCCGAGCATGAAGGTTCTTTATGTATCTTCTGAGATATTTACAAATGAATTGATAGACTCTATTCGTAACGGAAACAATTCCTCGATGAATAAGTTCCGTGATAAATACAGAAATATCGACGTACTGTTGATCGATGATATCCAGTTTATTATAGGTAAGGAAAGCACACAGGAAGAGTTTTTCCACACTTTCAACGAGCTTCATATGGCAAAAAAGGCAATTATCATATCTTCCGATAAGCCACCGAAGGATATGGAAACACTCGAAGAACGTATCCGCTCCCGTTTTGAATGGGGACTGATCACCGATATCGGTTCTCCGGACTATGAAACGAGAATGGCTATCTTAAGAAGAAAAAAAGATATGGATGACTTTGAATTGGATGATGAGATATTAGATTACATTGCAACCAATATCAAATCCAATATCCGTGAGCTGGAAGGTGCCTTTAAATAAATTACTGGCATACTCCAACTTAGAGCACAAGCAGATTACCATGGAAGTTGCAATCGAAGAATTACAGAACATCATTTCACCGGACAAGCCAAAGGAAATCACACCACAGCTTATCATTGATGTTGTCTGCGAACATTTTGGAATTACCTTAGACCAGATCAAATCCAAAAGCAGAAGTAACGATATTGCAAAGCCAAGACAGATTGCCATGTACCTGTGCAAGAATATGACGGATGCATCCTTAGACAGTATCGGTTCTCTTTTTTAGAGGCAGAGACCACTCTACCATTATCCATGGAATTAATAAGATTACGGATGAGTACGAATCAAACGAAAATATCCACAATTCCATCGATACCATAAAGAAAAATGATCAACCCATTTTTAAGTTATTCACAAATCATCCGGTTGGAATCTACAGAGTTTTCAACAGGGTTATGAAGTTCACAATTTTCTTTAAGCCCTTGATTTTTCAAGCCTTAGAGAGTTATTCACTTATTAACACCCTCTACGAAGAAGACTTTTAATTATTAAATTATATTATATATTTATAGGCAGGAAGGAGTTATTCACAAAATGAAATTAATCTGTTCCAAATCGAATTTATTGTATGGTGTTAATATTGTATCAAAAGCAGTTCCTACCAGAACTACGATGGCAATATTAGAATGCATTTTAATCGATGCTTCTTCAAATGAAATTAAATTGACTGCAAATGATATGGAACTTGGAATTGAGACTGTAATAGACGGTACTATAGAAGAAAACGGAATCATTGCGTTAGATGCAAAGATCTTTTCCGATATCGTAAGAAAACTTCCGGATAATGATGTTGTGATCGAAACGGACGACAGCTTTAAGACAACCATTACCTGTGAAAAAGCAAAGTTCAACATTGTTGGTAAATCAGGAGAAGATTTTTCCTATATCCCATATATAGAGAGAAAAAGAACCGATCACCATGTCTCAGTTTACCTTAAAAGAAGTCATTCGTCAGACCATCTTTTTCTATTTCAGACAATGACAACAATAAACTGATGACCGGAGAATTGTTTGAGATCAATGAAAACCAGCTTAAGGTAGTATCCTTAGACGGACACCGTGTGTCTATCAGAAATATACAGTTAAACAGCAGCTACGATTATAAAAAAAAAGTCGTTGTACCGGGAAAGACTTTACAGGAGATCAGCAAGATTATCCCTGGAACAACCGATGAAAATGTGGATATCTTCCTGACAGGCAACCACATTGTGTTTGAATTTAACCGGACAACCGTAGTATCGAGACTGATCGAAGGTGAATATTTAAGAATTGAGCAGATGCTTTCTTCCGATTATGAGACAAAAAGATCAAAATCAATAAAAGAGAATTATTAAGCTGTATCGACCGTGCAACCCTTTTTTAGTAAAAAGGGAGATAAAAAACCGATCATCATGAATGTAACGGAAGGAAATATGGAATTAAAGATCCAGTCCTTTATCGGTTCCATGAATGAAGATATTGATATCGAAAAAGAAGGAAAGGACATTCTGATTGGATTTAATCCAAAATTCTTCATAGATGCACTTCGTGTAATTGACGATGAAGAAGTGACACTTTATATGGTAAATCCAAAAGCACCTTGTTTTATCAAAGATGACCAGGGAAGTTATATTTATCTGATTCTTCCAGTCAACTTTAACAATGTTGCAAATTAGAGCCTGTGAACAGATGGAAACAATAAGAATAAAAGATGAATATATAAACTCGGACAGGCGTTGAAGTTAGCAGGTCTGGTGGGTTCCGGCGTTGATGCAAAGATGGTCATACAGGACGGGCTTGTAAAAGTCAACGGTGAGACCGAGTATCAGCGTGGAAAAAAACTACGACAAAGATGTAGTAACTTACGAAGGAGAATCTTTTCAAGTAGAGACATGTTTATAAAATCCATAGAACTTGAACCAGTTTCGCAATTATGAGAATCTTAATCTTCAGTTTGACAATGGAACCAATATTTTATATGGCGACAATGCACAGGGGAAAAACAAATGTCTTAGAAGCAGTCTGTGTCAGTGGGACAACAAAAGTCACACAGAGGAAGCAAAGACAAAGAGATGATCCGGTTTGGGATGGAGGAATCCCATATCAAGACAGTTGTGGAAAAGAAAATATGGAGTATCAGATAGATATCCATATGAAAACGCCATAAGACAAAGGGATTGCCGTAAATAAGATTCCTTTGAAAAAGGCAAGCGAACTGTTTGGAATATTAAACATTGTACTTTTTTCACCGGAGGACTTAAACATCATCAAAAACGGTCCTTCCGAGCGTAGAAGATTCTTAGATTCCGAACTTTGTCAGTTAGATAAAATATATCTTTCTGATTTAGCAAAATATAATAAGATTTTAAATCAGAGGAACAAACTTCTAAAAAGACATGATCTATCGTCCTGACTTAAAAGAGACACTTCCTATCTGGGATGAACAGTTACTGGAATATGGCAGGCGGATCATCAGACGAAGAAAGACATTTATAGACGAGTTAAACGAAATCGTCTATGAACTTCATAGAAATATTTCAGGAAATAAAGAAACATTAATACTAAAATACGAACCAAATATCGATGATGCATTTTTTCAGGACGAGCTGAACCGTGCAAAAGAAAAAGACCTGCGTTACTGCCAGACTTCGGTAGGACCACATCGGGATGATATGTTATTTGATGTATCGGGAATAGATATCCGTAAATTTGGTTCCCAGGGGCAGCAGAGAACGAGTGCGCTTTCTTTAAAATTAGCAGAGATAGAGCTTGTGAAAAAAAGTATTCATGAGACACCGGTTCTTCTTTTACTGGATGATGTATTATCAGAACTTGACAGCAGCAGACAGAATTACCTGCTGAACAGCATCCATGACATCCAGACAATTATAACCTGTACAGGACTGGATGAATTTATTCGTAACCGATTTGAAATAAACAAGATATTTAAAGTAATAGATGGCAGTATTTTTGCATGTGAACAGGAGGATTTCAATGAGCACTGAATACGGAGCAGACCAAATACAAATTTTAGAGGGACTCGAAGCAGTCCGCAAAAGACCGGGTATGTACATTGGAAGTACCTCGTCCAGAGGACTTCATCATTTAGTGTATGAGATTGTAGATAATGCGGTCGATGAAGCCTTAGCAGGATACTGTGACAAAATAGAAGTAACGATCAACGAAGATAATTCCATTACAGTCGAAGATGATGGTCGAGGGGAATACCGGTAGATATCAATCACAAAGCAGGAAAATCAGCACTTGAAGTCGTATATACCGTATTACATGCCGGAGGAAAATTCGGCGGCGGAGGATACAAAGTATCCGGAGGACTTCATGGAGTAGGTGCATCGGTAGTAAATGCGTTATCCACAACACTCTGTGTAGAAGTTTATAAAGAGGGAAAAATTTACTTCCAGAGTTATCATATCGGAAAACCGGATGAAGACGTAAAAGTGATCGGAACCTGTGAAGAAGATAAGCATGGAACAAAAGTTACATTCCATCCGGACCCGGATATCTTTGAAGAAACAGTTTATGATTATGATACCTTAAAACAGCGACTTCAGCGAGACGGCATTTTAACAAAGGGACTTCGTATCATCCTAAAAAGATTTAAGAGAAGATCCTGTCAAAGGAACATGATTTCCACTATGCCGGAGGAATCAAGGAATTTGTTTCTTATCTGAATAAGAGCAAAGAATCACTTTATCCTGAGGTCATCTATTGTGAGGGTAACAAAGGATAACGTCTATGTAGAAGTGGCAATGCAGCATAATGACTCCTACAACGATGCTTCTTTCAGTTTTGTCAATAATATTAATACACCGGAAGGTGGTACACATCTTGCCGGATTTCGTAATGCATTGACGAAAACATTTAATGCTTATGCAAGAGATAATAAGATCTTAAAGGACAGTGATGCACAGCTTTCAGGAGATGATATCCGCGAAGGTTTGACAGCAATTATCAGTATTAAGATTCCGGAACCGCAGTTTGAGGGACAGACCAAGCAGAAACTTGGAAACAGCGAAGCAAGAGGAGCTGTAGACAGTATCGTCAACTGAGCAGCTTACCTATTTCTTAGAGCAGAATCCGGCAATTGCCAAAACAATCTGTGAAAAATCGCTGCTTGCGCAGCGAAGAGAAGCAGCAAGAAAAGCCCGTGATCGACCAGAAGAAAGACAGCATTAGAAGGCATGTCACTTCCGGGAAAACTTGCCGACTGCTCAGACAAAGATCCAAAGAATTGTGAAATCTATATCGTAGAGGGAGATTCCGCCGGTGGTTCAGCAAAGACAGCCAGAAGCCGTGCAACACAGGCAATCCTTCCGCTTCGCGGTAAAATTTTAAACGTAGAAAAAAAGCAAGATTGGATAAAATATACGGAAATGCAGAGATCAAAAGCTATGATCACAGCATTCGGAACAGGAATCCATGAAGATTTTGATATATCAAAACTGAGATATCATAAAGATCATCATCATGACGGATGCCGATGTCGACGGAGCACATATCAGTACGCTTCTTTTTGACATTCCTGTATCGTTTTATGCCGGATTTGATCAAAGAAGGATATGTCTATTTAGCACAGCCGCCTCTTTATAAGATCGAGAAAAATAAAAAAGTCTGGTATGCATACAGTGACGAGCAGTTAAACAATATCCTCACGGAAATCGGACGTGACGGCAACAATAAAATCCAGCGTTATAAAGGATTAGGAGAAATGGATGCAGA
>VOFC01004881.1_pt1 | contig 15683 bp, 20 predicted proteins | sample 5384161 | NCBI WGS metagenome assembly VOFC01 (sample SAMN12384722, study PRJNA508395) | human gut metagenome | isolation source: healthy gut B | host: Homo sapiens | reverse complement strand
GTAAGAATCAGATTAAGGTTGTTGTAACTGCAATAGATAATACAAAATCTCCTGCAGAGTTATCAATAACTAAGCGTGTATATCTTGTAAATGTATATCGTCCTGATTCGGATAACGATAATGCTCTAACAGAACTTGTTCTTAATAAGGGTACAGTCGTACCGGCATTTTACAAGAGATGTAAAGAACTATTATGTAACAGTTCCTTATCAGGTAAATAAGGTAACGCTTGAAACAGCTGCATTAAATCCGGGCAGTGTGATTAAAGTAAACGGCACAGAATATACAGGCGCTATGGATATAGACTTGACAGACGGAGTATATAACTCAGTTGCAATCAAGGTATATGCATCAGCCGATGATTCATTGCCTGAAAGTAACATACATTTGGATATATTCAGAAAGAATATGGCAGCCAATGTTCCTGACCTAAGCAGCTTGACTGTAGACGGTAAGGACATAATTCCGGATTTCTCGGCAAAGAGAGCTTAACTACTACACATATGTAGATGCATCAACAACCCCGTGTAACAATAAATGCTAAGGCAGCAAGCAGTTCTGCAAACGTAAGCGGTATCGGAACATTTGCATTGAACGGTAATAAGACAGTAAGAATTATTACAGTCAGAAACGGTGCCACAATGCAGAAGTATTCTGTAACAATCTTTGCGTGATACTGCAATCAACGGTATCAGCGGTACATTGAACGGAGATGCGATAACAAACAGCACTCTTGAAACAATAACAGTACCGGAAGGTATTAACAACAATTCCGCTTAATATAACTTCAGCCGACAGCGATGCAATAATTACTGTAAACGGCAGAGAGATTGAAAGCGGAAAGGACATTGACTTTACAATGTCAACACAAAAGGAAAGATTCGACATTAATGTTGTAAAGCGCAATAAGCGGTATTAACAAGTCGTTCGTTGTATATGCTGAAAGCGATGCAGACAAGCCTTTGAACCGTTCATCAATCATATTATGATTGATCCGACAATCAATCAGACAGGCAAGGATGCAACATTCTTCACAGCATTTGACGAAAAAAGTATTTGTTTACAGTGCCGTTAATGACGGTGCTACACCGTACTTGTTTGCTAAGAGATGACCCGGATGTTTACATTGAAGTAATCAATGAAACAATGAGAGATTACTCATTGCAAGAAGGTATAGGTTCATACTTGGCACAGTCTATAGGGCGAAAGCGGACAGGCAACATTCACATTCCGTGCAACTAAGTTTACTGAAAGCGGATACGAGCTTATTAATGAATATGTAGTAACTGTTTATAATACAGACGCACCTATCTTAACTGATTTGTGGACAGATAATGCTACTATGAAGACTAAGTTCTCACCGATAGTAAGAAATTATGATGTTGAAATAGGTAAGGATACCGAAGCATTTACCGTACATACAAAGAATACTTATGAAAATGCACAAGTAAGTATGAGTATCGACGGCGGAGGCTTATGTAGACGGTGACGTAAGAACATTTGATAAACTTCCTCTTGATACTAAGAACTTTACCGTAACGGTTAAGATAACAGTTGGCGAAAAAGACGGAATTTATGTTCTGAATGTAACTCGTCTTGATAAGTTAATTCCTGAGGCATTCCTTGAAAACATTGAACTTGAGGATGAAACAGTTGCAGGCGACGGATTATATGAAATGACTCCTGCATTTGAAAAAAAGATGCTGAATATTCTGCTAAGGTTAATTACACAGACAATACAATTACATTGACTGTAACAGCTAAAGATCCGGCAAATGATAAACTTGCCGTTACTACAAGCGACGGTAAGGTTACAACGGTAACAAGCGGCACAGCCACTGAATTACATTGCCGTCAAGCTTCCTGACAGTGAACATTCAACAGAAACTGTAACGGTAACTGTTGAAAATAAGGACGGTAAGATTGGAACGTACGAATTGAAGATTACTCGTGATGACAGAGCAAACGGAGATGCAAGACTTGCAAGTCTGACAACCGATAAATTGATTTGTCAAAGGTATTTAACCCTGAAATCTTTAGTTATGTTGTTAATATCTCACCTTATGATGAAGATATTACGGTAACAGCAGAAGCTAAAAACCCAACTGACAGTATAGTATTTACTCATAAGGGTAAAAATTCGGCAGAATCAATCGGTAGTGCAAGTGAGAAATTTGAGCTTGACACGGTGAAGCTTCCGGATTATGTATTCGTAACAGTAGCTGAAACTCCATACACTTATGTAATTAAGATTGTAAGAGAGAACACAGCTTACCTAAGCAACATTAATCGTAACAGATACAGTTGAGGGAGACGGATACGAAGAACTAAATCCTAAGTTCGATGCAAGTGTAATAAGCTACAATGTTCTTGTAGATCCTGCTTGCAACAGAAATCGAATTTACATTTGATTAAGACTACAGAATATAAAATCCAATCTAAATATGAGCATTGAAGGCACGCAGGTAGCAAAGTAAGTCGGCATCAGAATTAACACATATGTTTGACCTTGCACTTAACCAAAAGTCGTTCACAATCGACTTTGAGATTGTAAGTCAGGTAAGCTCTACGGTACTAACGGCGGTAAGTATCGTGTAACTGTTACAAAGAGATAATTGCCGAAACAGTTCCAGAACTTCAAAACTTACATAACAGGCAGAGTTCATTCGGTTGACGATACTGCAGAAATAAGAATGCAGGAAATAATCGGTTTAGATGGTCTGAACGGCAACTTGAAATTCGCTTCCTGATGCAGATACATATCATATTGTAATAAGCAGAACAGGTTATTTGGATTATGAAATCACCAACATTGTTTCAACCGAAACTTTTTGTGAAAGCTAAATATGACTTTGGTATGATTAGAATTACACCGGTAACGTTACAGATTATGATGTAAGTGACGGCGTCATAGATTATGTTGATATTAACTTTAGTAAATGTATTCCTATATAACATTATTATGGATGACCATACAGGACAAATTATTAAGGATTCGATAACAACAACTGAAGACGAAACCAAGGATGAAACTAAGGATACTGATAAGAAAGACGATTCGAGTGATAATCCTGAACCTCCGATAACGGAGCAACGGATAATCCGTCAACGCCGTCAACTCCTGATAGCGGAACAACGGATAATCCGTCAACACCGTCAACTCCTGACAGCGGAACAACAGATAATCCTGAAACTCCGAGTGAAACGCCGGATACACCATCAACTCCAAGTGATGGAACAAACAGTGGTGACAGTAAGGATGACAGTACAACGACTGATACACCTAATAAGGGTGAAACAGGCGATAATACATCATCAGATACTGAAACGGGAGATAAATCCGATAATACAGAAACACCGTCAGATGGTAATACATCAAGTGATAATACATCAAATGGTGATACATCATCAGACAGCAAGTCAGATAGCACAACAGACAGTGCGACATCAGACAGCAAGTCGGACAGCACAACAGACAGTGCGACATCAGACAGCAAGTCGGACAGCACAACAGACAGTGTGACATCAGACAGTAAGTCGGATAGCAAATCAGACAGTGATAAGAGTTCAGAATCATCATATTCTGTTTCAACAGCAGTAGCAGGTGTATCTGCTCATACAGAAATCCAATATGGTGATGGCACTAATACAGCCGGCGCTTATTACGAAGCAAATGGCAAGAAGATAATTTCTTGGATTAACTTTTGAGGGCGGACGTGTTGAAAGAGCTGATTGTGATTTTGACGGTGACGGCTCAATCACAACAAAAGACCTTCTGTATGCAGGTATGTATTTTGGAAAGAAGACTCCTGTATTGATAACCAAGGTCCCGACAAAGTCAAAATAAAAGCATATTAATTAAGTTTTTAAGGAATCGACAGATTTAATTCTGTCGATTCTTTTTTCGTTTTATACGTTTTATGTAATTTTATTAAACAGTAATAATTGTAACATTTACACAATATACGATAATGAACTGTAAAGAATAAACGGTGTTTTCTTTGAATAGAAATGTTGACTTTTTGGTATAAGTTGGTGTACAATTAAAGTATAAAATTACTCATAATAGGGATAATTGCAGTAGGGGGAGAGCATGCATATTGGGAAAAAGAAAATCACAATAAGTGCATTTATTGTGGTTGTTTTTGTATCTGTTATTGTTTGGGCTGCAACATCTTACCCAAATGCAGCTATATCATTCAGTGGCATAAAAATGGTGGCTAACGGTTCAACAACTCAAGGCTTCGTTGATATATTCTGAAAAATATTGATTCAACTGCAATATCCTATTGTATTGAATATGATAAAAATTACATAGAGCTTTCGGATGTGGCGACGAATACGCCGATTAAAAACCCTACAACTTCTTCGGGAAGTGTCGGATATTCATATGATATTGCTCATGATTATTTTGAACAAAATACTGATGATTTCCCAATCGGAAGCTTTGGTGACTTTAAGTTACCGTCTATGATTGGTGTAAGTATGCCGATTATAGGTATTGCAGATGCCGACAACGGCAGAGCAATAATGAACTTCTTACCGCAAGAAGGTACAACTTCTAAATACATAACTGCGGTAAAAGGTCGTGACGAACATCTTATTCTTGCAAACGGTAAAAATTTAAAACTCGGACGATTGAGCTTTTATATAAAAAGACCCTGCAAAGTTTGCAAAGCTTTCAAAAAGCGAACTTAAGGATGTTATTAAAATTGTACCGTTTTCGACAATGATTACAGTGCAGGACGATACTATTACAGATGATGACGGTGTTCATATAGGTTATATCGACAGCAGTGACGGAGATGTCAAATGGTACTCAAGAGCTGATAAAAATGTTGAGTGTAATTTTGAGATTGAAGCGGCACTTTCAAATGTTAAGGCATTGAATGAGGAGCTGACAGTTACTTCTTATGACATCTATAAGAATGGTACAATAGATGATTTACTTGATTTCATAAATGATAAAATGTCGATTATATCACTCCAATATGCAGACGGTTCCGAAAGACCGGCAGTGTTTAAGTGGGATAAGACGACAAGCAATCTAAGCTCGATTTCGTGGAATCCAAAAGAAGGTGACTATACGGTTGTTCAAAAATACAATGATGATTTTGATATAACCGTTACAATACATGTGACGCCGATTAATTTGATTGGTTTCACGGCAGAAAATGAGAATTTGACGTATTGGACCGGCGCGGCGGATTATCCTGCAACAATAGACGATTTGAAACTTGCACCAAAAAAGCAAAACCGATACTTGATAAATATATTCCAAACGGCGGAGTGCCGGAGTTTAATATCGGATGGTACCAGCTTAGCACTGAAACATCGCAGCTGCTTGATATACCTGACGATATCAAAAACAAAGTGGTAGGCAAATATACAATTTTGGGGACACATTGCGGATATAAACAAAATATCGATTAATTATCCGTGGCTTACAGTAAAGGACAGCTCTGATGTCAACTTTATAAGAAATGTTGTCGATAACGAGAGTGAGCTTCCAAAAGAGTTGGAGGTTGTAAGTGCTGTCACGGCTGATGACGGTACTTTGACAATAACAGTTAAAAAATAAAGATGGGAACACAATTCCTACAGGTACAACATTTGATGTGAAAAATGCCGGGCGGAGAACTTATTGATTCTTCAATGACGGGTTATAATGCTGTTGTAAATGATGACGGAACGGCAACAATTACTGTAAAGGCTGATATTGCAATAGACTCTGAAAAGAAACTTGCACAGATTATAAACCTTGAAGTAAAGCCGGTAAGTTTGAAATATCATCAACGGAACCGGGAAAAAAATCCGGGACCATATACTGAATTCAGTACAAATCTGAGAAAAAATATTTATTTAGACAGCTATACTTTTGATTATTCGATTTGCAATCGGCAATGTTTCCTATCAAAGCGGGTGTGAGTTTGCCGACAACTGTAACGCTTCCTGTACTTTCTGATTTTGTTGGAACAACATATGATGGATACGACGGTACGGAAATAGGTAAGCTTTCGACCTTTACAGTTGATTCGTGGGATGTTATTGACGGAGACCCTACATTGGTTGGCAGTGTTGTAACTGTAAGGGTGCGCTTTCAACAACGTCATATACAAACTACGGAAATGTTGTAAATGAGAATAATAACACAGTTGAGATTAAGTATTTGGTTGTCAACGGTGATGATAGAGATGAAATTGATGTAATACCCGATTTTACATATGACAAAAAACAAGTTGGGTATGATTATAACGATTTGCAAACAAATTCATTTACTGTTAAAAATATAGGCTCAACCGATATATACGGCTTGACAGCTGCTATTTCTTTGAGTAAAGATGGGAATAAAGAAGCATTTACCATCAGCAAAAAGTTGCCTCAGATTTTACAAAAAGGTGAAAGTGTAGACTTTGATATAACAACTAATATAGGTCTTGATGTAGGAACTTATGAATGTACAGTTTCTGTTATATCAAATGATGGAGTTCTTCGAACGTTTAAAAATCTCTTTTTGAAGTTACGGAAGCTCCTACATATAAAATAGAGCTTGTTTCTGATAATGTAAATTATGGTAAAGCAGAAACGGACTCAGGATTATATACTGCAAGTGAAGGTGAAGCTGTTTCAATAACAGCAACTCCCGAAGAAGATTGCGTTTTCACCGGATGGACCTGTGAAACCGGTAATGTGACATTCGCAGACAGCACATTGGCTAATACGACATTTGAAATGCCGGCAGAAAATGTTAAAATAACGGCTCACTTTAAAGAGTCGCTTGGAGCGAAACTCAGAGCGACAGAACTTATGGTTAAAGATACAAATGACAATGATCAGGATTTGCATGATCAGAATTGGAAAATTGTAAAGTTTGACCCTGTAAAACGTGAGTATTATGTTGCAGTGCCAAATAGTGTTGACAAAGTAAAGCTTTGGTTCAAACTTAGAGATGAAGCAAAAAATGCGACGCTGTCTCTTTCGCGTGAACATAATTCTGTAACTGATACATTGACCACGCCAACGGAGGACGCAACGGATAATTATTATAAGTCGGAGGATATAGAACTTGACGTCAGCCCTGTTGATAACCTGACGATGACATGATGATCCTAATGACGATCCTGATGAAGGCGAAGTTGACATATGATGATCCAAATAAAATGACGATTCCGTGATACGATGAATTTGACAAAATGATTATACATTTACTGCAGGATATACGTTTACCGGCAGGTGCAACGGTGGGTGTAAATTATTGCGGTGAAGCTTGGACGTCGGGTGTGAATTATGATTTGATGATACAGCATTGTTTGTTTTGAATTCGGGAACTTTTACAGACCCGGGATATGAAAGCGTTATTAATTCGATTGGCGGAGCGGTAAACCGATGTCACCAAAAAGATAACGGTTAATGTTTTAACGGAAACAAATGCGGCATATCAAGATGGCGGTTCTACGGATTATTCATCTGTCAATGCACAGACAATTAATCTGCCGTCGAGCGGTACAATATCCGAAGTAAATGCGGAACGAAGCCGACCTGATAAATATGAACTTGTTTATTCATTCGCAGATTTTGACGGTTCAATCGTTTCAATAAAAAAGACCGTTAATCTTGCTTAATACTCTTGGGATGTCAATAATGATAAACAAGCAGATACAAAAGATGTTTCAAGAATAAGAAACAGATTCAGCGCAGATTTAGCTAACAACACAAATGTTACAGGTTATGATGTTGGCGGATTGCTCAATAGATATCGTATCTGCGATGTAAAATAAAGATAGAGCGGTGAATTTGATAGATGCAAATAATATACGTGCTAAAAAAAATGATTCAGTTCTATACTAATGATGGAGGTGGTGCGTAATGAATAAGATTCTCAAAAGCTTAGTGTCAGGATTTACGTCACTATCTATGTGTGCTGTATGTATGATTAGTATTCCTGCTACTGCGGATGAATACGAAAATATAGAAACACAGGCAACAAACAGAACTTTATCTGTAGATTTTATGGGCAGAGGTTCTACACCAAATGATGCAAGTCCCGGTAAAAGCAGGATTTACTAAAGATGATGTAAACTTAACCAATCCTCTTGAATTTTGGGTAGGTATCGGCGTTGAAAATGTAAACGATTTTACCGTTGTTTACTGACGGTGTTTATTCGTTAGATGTAGCGTTTGAATATGATCCGAATTACGTAAAGCCGTATTGGGATAAAACAACTGCATCTTCAACTGCAGAACAAAGCTGGAATGATGAGCTGGTAAAGGGAAACCTGAGCTCAACAGGTGACAGCAGTGCTTGGTGGGATGATACACAATATGAGATTACATCTGTTCGTGAATGTGATATAGATACTGCGTTAAATGATAGAGAAAATAGCACAGAAGCTGCTCAACGTGCTTTAGACGGCTGGAAAATGTGCTATGTGGGTGTGGTATTTAAAGGGGACTCGCTGTTAAGATTTAAAGACTTGGCAAGTAATTCAAAGCAGTATTTGCTGAAATTGCCTTTCGTTCTTTGAGTGCTCCCGATGAAACTGCGGCAGACCAGAATCCTACTGTATTGAGTATGGTTCGAGGCGGAGATACGTTTGCTATCGGTTCCGGTAGTGACGGTACAAATCCTTATGCATCATGGTTTGCTACGACGCATCCGGCTCCGGATGATACTAACCTTAAAATTTATTTGATTTCAGCGGCGATATAAGTCTGTTTGGAACAAATGATGCAATAGATAATATAGTTGCGGTAAAACCGGGAGAAACTCCGTCAGATCCGGGAGCGACCCCGTCACCGGATACAACTTATTATTTATCATCGGACAAGACTTTACAAGAAGATAAGTTTAAAGCGGAAACTAAAACGTATTATGTAAGTGTTCCTAATGAAACGGAACAAATCAGAATGGACGTAAGTTCATCCGAAAAACCGACTGTAACTGTTAATTCGGCAAGCGTCAACGTGACAGCATCAGACGCTAAAAAGTATTCGTCAGATTTATTTGATCTTGCTGAATTGGACAAGACTGTGAACGACGGATATAATAATACTGTTACAATTACAGCCGGAGGTACAACATATACGGTATATATCCGTAGATTGCTGAAACCGAAGATTACATTAAATTACGGTAATTCGCCATATGGCGAAATCATGAAGGCTTCTAATATTGCTGATTCTGATAAACAAAAGGCAAAAAGATGCATTTGATGCAAATAATAAATATGATGCAAATTATTTTTGCCAAATGGGGAAAATCAACGAAAGTTTATTATTCGTCAAATGCATGGGGAGGCTCAACAGATCCAAAAAATAAACTTGGACAGGGATGAAACTGCATTATTTGCGTTTGAGTATAAAGGTTTTGAAGATCCAGGATTTGATGCAATAGATTCTTTAGGAAATGTTGTCAAAAAATCGGATGTTACTCGAACAATTTCTGTCTGCGTATTGCCTGCTTTGGATATGAAAGTGACAATTATTCCGGAGTATGTTTAATACATATTCAGTTGACGGCGATGAAACTCATGATGTATTCACCAATGCTAATTTGACTGGTAGCAGTAAAGCAATTCAACCGGATATATATAAATTGGAATATTCATATACCGATAATAATCTAAACGAAGTTGTAACAGAAACGCGTAATGTTGTGATATTACCAGCACTTGGAGATGTTAATTTAGATAATCAGATAAGTGTTGGAGACATGGTTCCAATAAAAAATTATACAGCTAATGTTTTTTCTGCTGTGGATAGTACTGTAAAAAAGGAAACTTATAATTTGGTTGTATATAGAGTAATGGATACAAATTTTGATGCTACAATAAGTGTTGGAGATATGGTGCCGATAAAAAACAGCACTGCTAATATTAAATTAGATTCTTATTATTATCCATTTACAAAAATAATTAATTTGTAAATGTTCATATAAATAAATTTAAGGAGGTAAAAAAATGAAAGAAACCAATATATCAAAACGAATTATTTCTTTTCTTCTTGTTCTGTCTATGATTTTTGGAACAATGACAACTCTTGCTTTTGCTGATGGTGATTGGACAGCGGATACTTTTAATTTTGATGATCCTAGTGTATTAATAGCTGGGACAAACGAAACAAATATGCCATATATGGAAACTGTTCTTTTGAAATCAACGGATTCTGGATATGAAGAGGTACAACAAGGAACACTAAAAACAAATGATACGGTTTTGATAGGTGTAAAAGCACATAATTTTGACAGGTTTACTGACAATTCTTATGGTGCTCTAAAGTTAGCGGTTAGTTTGGTCTATGATAATCGCTATTTGACTCCAACATCTGCAACAAAAAAGGCATTTTTAAAGGCAGAAACAGCGTTTGTTACTAAAGCAGGTGATAAATGTTTTTATAATGATGACATTCTTGGAACATATTCTATAGAACAATCCATACCAAAACAAGATCTAGCTCCAGGCGAGACATCCAGTCTTAGTGACGATACATCAAATTTATCAAAGAGTGTATTAACTTTTTCATGTGCTGCAGACAACGATACAGATTTAAACGAGCAGATGGGTGTTATTAAGGAAGATAGTTACTTAGGATTTTTTTGAATACACTGTTAGTAGTGTGCCTACAGCTGGTGTATTTACACCTGCGGTGGCATTTTCAAGATCAGCGAATATTGTTGTTGTATTGAGAAATACTGGTACAACAAATAAAACTTATACTGCTGTTGATGGATTGCATAAGTATATGAAATTAACAGATGGTGTTGATTTGTTCCCAGCATCATACAGCGTAAAGTTCTATACTGATAACACATATGGAACAGAATTGACAAGTAAGGTAGGAACAACTTTGGGTGCTACAGGTATAACGTCTGGTACAGCATATACAGATGCGGGCGTTGTTGTTCCAACTGCCGGTACAGATTTCGATTTGGTAAATTCAGAAAACAAATATTTTGCCGGATTTAAGTATGTTGATTCGACAGGAACAGAACATGATTTAGCTGATTTAACAACAATCAATGAAAGTGCTGTTGCAAATGGTTATAGTGATTATGTTATAAAAGTTTATCCTGTATATGAAACAGGTCATGATGTTACATTTAACAGTAACTATCCAACAGGCACACAAACAACAAAGGTAGTTACAGTATCACCAAAAAGCCGGTGCAACGATTGCTGAAACGCAAAAACCAACAGTTGGTACATCAAGTGATGACTTTGAAATACCTGCTGGTTACACGTTTGGGGGCTGGTTTACACAGCAAAACGGTGGTGACAAAATCGTATTTGATGATGGTACAAACACATCATCAGCAACAGATGTTTCTTCAATCACAGATGTTTATGCTCATTGGGTACAGAATGTAACAGTAACATTCCATGAGAATTATGGACAAACAGAAAACACAACAAACAAAACAATCAGTGCCGGTTCAAGTTTGAAATCAAGTGATATTCCGACATTTACAAGAGCAGATTATGCATTTAAAGAATGGAATACAAAAGCAGACGGCTCAGGCACTACATACTCAAATACACAATTACAGGCAGCAACAATTTCAAGCAATACTGACTATTATGCAATGTGGACACCGGAGAATCCGGACAATGCAGTAACATTGACATTTAGTCCTACAGGATGTGACGCACAAGTAACACCTGCATCTATGACGGTTGTCAGAGGTGATACAATTTACGCATATCAGATGCCTACTCCGACAAAGACGTCAGCAACAGGTGATGCATACACATTTAACGGTTGGTACGGAGCGGCTTCAGAATCCGATACTACTGATAAAGCACCATTTACTTTAACAGATAATAAAACGGTGTATGCACATTGGACATATGCAGGCAGAGATCAGGTAACTGTAACATTTGATTATGACGGTGCAACATCACCTACTGTTCCGACAACTATAACTGTCGGTAAAGGTGATTCGATTGGCGATGCAATGCCAACAACACCGGTGAAAACAAATTATAGTTTTGATAAGTGGGTAAATACAGCTGATAGTTCAGATTTTGATAAGACAACAACAGTAAATTCAGATATAACGGTAAAGGCAACATATAAATCTGATATTACTGTAAACTTTAACATTAACGACGGAACAACTCCGGCAACACCATTTGCTACAGACAAGGTGCACCTTCAAAATCTTATACAGCACCTTCAGACCCTACAAGAGCAAATTATACATTTGTAGGATGGAATACAAAGGCAAACGGTTCAGGTAAATTCATTACTGCAGCTGATTACGCTACATTAAATGATGTTTCAACAGCTGCCGGTGGAACAAATCCGGTAGAATTGTATGCATACTGGGCAGATGCTCCTGTAACACCGGGTAAATTACCGGGTAATGAAACACCTAATGATAATGGTGTAAAAGTTACATTTGACAGTAATGCATCAGGAAGTGCTTCATCAACAGTAACGGATGCAAATCCGAAGTATGTATATCCACATCTTGGAGATGCTCTTGGTACATTGATGCCGGAAGCTCCTACAAGAACACATTATAAGTTTGTAGGATGGAATACAAAAGCAGATGGCTCAGGTACAACATTTACAGATGCAACAGCAATAACAACAACACTTGACGGTGTAACAGCTAATGGAAGCAAATACAACTTGGTTGTATATGCACAGTGGGATATTGCTGATAATGTTGATGCTAATGATAAAGTAACAATAACATTTAATGATAACAAAGACGGCAACGGTGGTACAAACGTTAAGACAGTAACAATTTTCAAGGGTGACTCTCTTGGCTATGATGTAACAGCACCGACCAACAAAGGTTATACGTTTGATAACTGGTATGAAGGTACAGTAACAGGCGGTTCATTGTCAATGACAACTACGGCATTTGACAAGACAAAGCAAATAAACAGTAATACTGATTACTATGCAAAATGGCTGTCGGATATTACAATCAGATATGATGTAAATGGTGGTGTAGGTACATATAATGACGTTGTGGGTGCGCCTACAGCAAACTATACAGATCCTGCACAGAATCCTACAAAAACAAATTATGTATTTATAGGATGGAATACTAAACCTAACGGCGCAGGTAATTTTGTTACTTCAGCAAAATATCCTACATTGAATGATGTTTCTCTTGCGGCACAAGGCAGTGAGGCATCAGCTCCTACAACAACAGTAACATTATACGCATATTGGGCAGCTGCAAATGTAAATCCGGGAGAAAATGTTATTCCGGATGATATTCCTAAGAACAATGGTGTAAAGGTTACATTTGACAGTAATGTTACAGGAAACAAAACAAATGCAGCAGTGACAGATGCAAATCCAAAGTATGTATATCCATATCTTGGTGATGCACTTGGCAATATGATGCCAAATGAACCAACAAGAACACATTATGTATTCAAAGGTTGGAACACAAAAGCTGATGGCAGCGGTGTAACTGTTGATTCGACAACAAAAATAGACCAAGCGACACTTAAGGATGCACTAAAGAAAATTGCAGGTACAAATACTGCATATGAAACAACATTGTATGCAATAATGGGATATAGATCCTTCAGTTCCGACATCTGACAAAGTTAATGTTACATTTAACAAGAACTTGATCTTAAGGGTAATGACACATCTCCTCGTGTAGTTACTCTATACAAAGGTGATTCAATCGGATACGATATAACAGAACCAACAAACGGTACATTTGAATTTGACGGCTGGAAGACAGCGTTTGACGGTACCGGTACTAAGTTTGATAAGGATACAAAAATAGACGCTGATAAAACTTATTATGCAACATGGTTTAAGTATTTGAAGGTTGAGCTTGTAAATGCAAATGCTGAATATACAGGACAAGTTATTTCGCCTAAGCACAATATTTATCAAATTAAATATGATGATGCAAGCAAAACTACATATACAAAAGTAGCGGACAGCGATATTGCAAAAAATGAAACGCTTTCCGGCAGGCTTTACTGCAACTGTAACAGATAAGGATAATGCTACAACAACAATTCAAAATGTCGGTGTTTATACAATAGCAATTTCTATTGATAATGCCGGAACTTATGCAAACGGTTATAAAATCGGTGTACAGGATTCAACATTTGAAGTAACATCAGCAAAACTTACAGTAAATGTAGATCCTGATACTCAAAAACAAAAAGCAGGTTCATCTCGTAAGGACCCTGTTGTCACTGTAGTTGATGCTACAGGCAATACAGTCGGAAAAAGCGAATATGACATTAAGTATTACACATGGACCGACGCAGGTGCTACTCCTGACGGAAATATTCAGAAGAGTGAATTAAGTGAAGTTACTGACATTACAAAGGTTGGTAAGTATGTAGTTGCTGTTGAATTAAAAGCTAATTCAAACTATGTTATTGATTCGGTTAAGTCAACAACAACAGAAGCGGTATTACTTTATGATGGTAAGACAACAGGCTATGCTGAATATACAGATGCCAAAGTTGGCGGAAACATTGTTTATGAAGTACTTGCAAATGACCCTTCGATTAAAGAAATAAAAAGCTAATTCTGTCAAGGGGTTCAACAGTTGATTCAACTGCATTACCGTTTAAGGATAGCCAGTATAAGAATGATGTAGCATTTGATAATGCTGAAACTCCTGCAATTAAGGATTATTATGTAAGAGTTCCGGATGTTGATGCTGATAGCATTCAGTTTAATGTAACACTTACAAATCCTGATACTACAACAATAACAGCATCAGACGGTACAACTCTTACACCTACAAAAGAATGGTGACGGTACATACACAATTAAGGCTCCTCTTACAAATAAGGGACAAACTGAAAATACTATCACTATTACAACAAAAGCAGGTACAGATAAAGATGCACCGACTCTAACAATATACATTCCATGTTCAACAACTTGTGACACCAAAAAATCACTTTGAACTATGGTAACTCACCGGTTGGTGAAATTATGAAAGCGGATAATATTTCAGTTTCTAATAAATTAGTGGCAGTTGCTGATTTTTGAAAAAATAATAAATATTCTACAAATGCAGATTACTTGCCAGCAGGTAAGACAGCAGGAATGTTATATTCTCCGTTAGCATGGGGTGGTTCAGTAGATCCTACAGTGAATTTGGATAGAGATGCTACAGCATTATTCAGTTTTGAGTATGATGATTTTATTGATCCTGGATTTGTTGCGGTTGACTCTTTGGGCAATAGTGTTGATCCGACAGATGTAAGAAGAAGTATAACAGTTACGGTTTTGCCGGGACAAAGCATTATAGTACCGGACAAAGATAAGAAAACAAATACATTCTCTGATACTAAAGAAAATCCGATAGCAAATGATTTATTTACATATGCTAATATAACTGGTGATGCGACGAAGGTAATTCAACCTGATGTATATGAGCTGACATATTCTTTTTATGATAATGCCTTAGCTAAAAACAATCACTAATACAAGAAAAGTTGTTATTTTTTACCTTTGATGGGAGATACAACTCTTGATGGACAGATAAGTGTCGGTGACTTGGTACCTATTAAAAACTATACAGCAAACAACTTTACGTTTGTTGACAGCACAGTAAAGACATCTACATACAACCTTGGTATATACAGAGTTATGGATACAACAAGTGATACACAGATAAGTGTCGGTGACTTGGTACCTATTAAAAACCATACAGCTAATGTTCAAAT
>VOFC01004104.1_pt1 | contig 15699 bp, 21 predicted proteins | sample 5384161 | NCBI WGS metagenome assembly VOFC01 (sample SAMN12384722, study PRJNA508395) | human gut metagenome | isolation source: healthy gut B | host: Homo sapiens | reverse complement strand
GGAGCGAATGCACTTGCGGATGAATTTCAGATACCGCGCATAGAAAGTGCGGAGCTTTATGATGTCTTTTTTCAGACTTCGGCTGGATCATCCGGAGATTTTCTGGATGACAGGATATAAGTATAAAATACTATCAGGACTCTCCGAATCTGATCTTTGTACCGGAGTATCTGTTTGACAAAAATAAAATCCGGGAGCATCAGAGGGCAATGTCCTCCAGAGTAGAAAAAACTTGCGCGGGCGGCAAAAGATTTGTCTGAATGGGAAAAAGGAGAAATATATTCATGATTTTATCTGTGAAAATGTGCACTATGATAAGCTGAAAAAGCCATATTCCCATGAGATCATCGGTCCACTTGGACATGGAGTTGGCGTATGTGAAGGGATTGCAAAATCTGTGAAAGTACTCTGTGATGCGCTTGGAATCTGGTGCATCATCGCCATCTGCGGAAACAATCCGGAAAAAGGGATCAAGTACCGTCATACCTGGAACATCGTAAAAATTGGTGGTACATATTATCATCTGATGCAACTTTTTGACAATACGCTTGGTAAACACAGTGCGGCAGGACAGGAGATCCGCTATGATTATTTTAATCTGGATGACAAAAACATCTTCCGTGACCATGAACCACTGATCGCTCCGGCACCGGTCTGTACGAATGGGGATCATTTTTATTATCGGGAGAAGAAACTTTCCTTTACAAAAGAAGAAGATGTTTATAAACGGTCGCTACAGGCGGCTAAGAAGGGCAGGACATTGACCTTTCAGTGGAGAAGTGGCTATCTGACAAGAGAAGTTTTGGAGAAACTTTTGGATCTGCTCCGGAAAGCCGGAGAAGAGAAGCAGAAGGCTGCCAGGATCAGCCTCAACTGGTCGCAGGCAGTGATCCGTGTCAGTTATGTGGAGGACAGAGGACTTGCCTGTGTGGATATGGAAGAGGCAAATGAAGGAGAAAAGGAATAGATGAGTGAACTGGAAATACAGGAAAATATGTCAGCAGAGGAAGCGTTCATGGATACAGAAAAATGCATATGAAGAAATTCCGAAGGCCTTCCAGAAACTTGCCCAGTTACTCGGTCAGGATCAGTTTGAAGTTCTGTTTCCAGATAAAGATGCCAAAAACCAGGATGAGATCCGCTTGGTGTATCTAATGAATGATGCAGTGGAAAGCTTTCTGGTTTTTATCGGTGCGAGGATGACCGGACATTATCAGAAGGATTATGAAGGAGAGCTGGACGCAACTTTAAGCCAGGAGGATGGAGAATATGTACTTGTCGTATATCAGGGCGAAACGGTTGTGACCATTTTTTTCCAGGATCTTTTGTTGGAGATGAACCTTTATAATTACGGAGATGTGGGACATTTCTGGATGAAAGGGTATGAGTATCTGCGGATTCTGGAATACCGTCTGGCGATTCTGAGTGATAAATGTGAATATCTTGGAGAAGAGGCAACAAGTGATACAGAACGGAAACTTGCAAAACTGGTACATTTTCCTCCGCTGAACTATACCTGTTATCCGGCAGTTCCGGCAAAATATATTGTCCCGATGGAAGATCCGTGGAATCCGACCGAAAGAGGCAATGGATGTAATGGAAGAGCTTGTTAAAGAAGCAGGGGGATAAAAAGTCTGTTGTGGTGGCTGCAAAGATACCGGAGATATCATGGAAAAAGAATGAGCAGATGGATTGCCCGACTATTACATCGGGAGAAACATGCGGCGGTTGTAGACTTGCTAAATAAAAACTTGCCAAAGAAGCGGAAAATTATCCACGGAGGGATTTTGGGGAGAAATTTAATCAGAAATATCAGAACATTTTGAAAAAAGCCGAAAAAAAGAAAAGCAGAGCTGGAGTCAAATGGACAGAAAGTTACACTTGTACGTGAGGAGCCATTTGCTGCGGCGAGAGATTCAGTAGATTTCAAAGTGTACCTGATGATTTGGAAAGAAAAACAGGGGGACCGTGTTGCTGAAATAGAAGAATTTTAGCAATGGATGATATGAGAACTTAGAAAAATAGAAACAGGTCAACGGAGTGAGACTCAATTGATATTCAAAGAGAGGAACAAATATAAATGATCAACCGAGAAGATATGCTGGAATTGATGCGGCGGATGACGCCTGCAAGAACATCATTCACAAGAATAGCAGGCTGTTATGTAGATGCAGACGGAGATTTTGACGGAAGCTTTAACATCAACTTCCTCAAACTCTCTGCGTCAGAAAAACAAAAAATCTCGCAATCGCCAAAACGATTCCATTTGCAGAGACAAACACAAAACTGAAAAATACGAGATCCAGCCGGAAAATCAGAAAACCGGAAGTATGTGGCAGCTTTTTGATGGCGCTCAGAGACTGTGAACTCAAAAAACGATGCCCTGATGGATACTTTTATGATATCATCATGGAAAACATCCGGATCACCACCCCTTATGCGATCTATGTTTTCCATGATAACTACGATATCCCAGCCAAAGCCACCGACAAAGAACGCCTCGGAGAATCCGGAAGAGATGTTCCTTACCTCATCTGCGCCATCTGTCCCTTTGTCGGCGAATACGAACCCGATCCCCAACATCCGGCTTCCTCTTCCCCGCCTTTACAGACCGCAGCGGTGACCTGAACCATATAAATATCTATGGCATAACTGAAAAGAAACGTGAAGAACTTGGTAGACTTATATCTTTATAATAATGTGTTGTTGGAAATATTTTAAAGATACAAATTTTTAAAAACTAAAACAAATCATTATACTCAAATTTATGAATATGGTTAAAACCCTAGACAAACAAATCACCATCAGCCATGCGCAGCGAGCTGGATGTTCCACAAGTTTTCAAGTTGCAGGAGTACCAGAAAAAACGGATAAATAAATGGATCGGGTCAGATTCCCTTGAGCACTATGGAGATGAGACTCAGTATATTGTGGAAGCCATTGCTGACATCCATATGCTTTCAGAGCTCATCATCGGAATGCCCAGTGCGTGGGAAGCAGACCCGATCCATTTATTTATCCGTTTTTTCGTATCCCTCCAACAACCTAAACCCTATTCATCCATCAGCAAGCTCCGAACTCCGTAAAAAGAAACGTCCCTGCTCTTCTTTGGCCATCTTAACCAGCATCTCCAGGCTTTCCATACTGATCCGCCCGGCTGAGAACAGCAGTTCCGTATAATCCCATTTCGTATATCCATACTCTTTTTCCCCAGTCGCAGATTTTCTTCATTCCATAATAATAGCAGGTGAAATATCCCGCGCATTCTGGTGTGCCTGTACCTGGGCACGGGCAGTTACGCGGTCAAAGCCAAGCTCTTCTTCGTAGATTTTTACAGCATCTTCCAGTGTCGCTCCAAAATAATACAGCTGCAGATCAACCAGGATACGGACAGAGGCATGATGACGGCGGAATGCAACGAACAGAGGGAAGAACGGGTCTTCCGCAAAGATAAAGGTAAATGCGCGTTCAGTCCGAATACAGGTTCCCTCTTCCAGAGGTACACTTTTTTGCTCCTATTTTTACAGTTTCCGGTGTTGGATCGATCGCTGCACGGATAAACTGGACATGGTGTCCCGGATAAGTTTCGTGCATGGTATTCATCTTGATCCAGCCATCGGTAATGTTCTGATAATTATACTGATTCAGGAACATCTGGCCGCGGAGCGGTTTGACACGGAAATCGCCACCCTCATAACCGCCCCAAAGGGTAAGAATCCTTATAGCAAGGCGGAAGAGGAACGCACAGACAGGTTTCATCTTCCGGAAGACGTACATATTCATGAGCGACAGCACGGGTACGTTTCAGATAATTTTCTGGCACGTGTATACATTTCGCTTGGCACTGTCACAAGGACCAGCATAGCGGAAAAGCACATCACTGACTTCTTTCATTGTCTTCGAGTTCCTTCCGGAAGCTTTTCCAATTTGGAGGCGATTTCGAATACTTCAGCACGGGTCTTTTCAATTTCTTCTTTATGCCATGCAAGCAGTTCGTCGAGAGATACACCAAGACGGTTTTTAAGAAGGCTGCGGTAAGCTTCCGGATCCATCTTGATGGTCTTTGTGAGATCGTCCTTTAACAGTTCTTCAGAGTCAGACTGGCAGTCAGAGCCGAGTAAATCTGCCATTTCCTGAAGCTGATCGATAAAAATCCGGAAGGACTGTGATAAAGATGCAATCTGTTCTTCTGTGAAATCCGGGAAATATTCATTTAACAGTTTCTGGTCGCGCTGCATATCCAGCCTTGCGCGGGCAAAGGCAGAAGAAAGGGAAGCTTATTTTGTCCGTATTGTGTGTGGATCAGATTAAGGATCAAATCCGATTTTCATGGAATGCCTGTAATTTTCTGGTCAGGACATCGAGACGTATTTCATTAGAACGCCTGTCACAGCGAGCGATTTCCTGAAGATAATAGACAAAATCCAGGAGAGGTGCTTCCGGATTGTGTTCTTTTTCTTCGATAGTAAATTTAAGAGAATCCAGGAAGTCATTCAGATGATGCTTCACCAGACGATAGACATTGTCCGGTGCATCCAGGTTTTCAACCTGTGTTTTTAAATCGTTCCATTTTCGCGGACCGACCTGATCTTTTCGGGAGTCGGGAGAAAAAGGATATTTTCAAAAGAACGGTGGCTTTCGAGTTGGTCATGCAAAATGGCAAGTTCTCTGTCAAGTTCGCGGTATGTATTGGTTAAGTCAGTATTTTTCATGAGTAAATAGCGCTCTCCTTTTTAGAAATTTGTTCTGATTGTATCTTACCGCAGAAAATGTCAAATGAAAAGCAGGACAGATAAAAAGATTCGCGTGAAATGACTTATGCCCCCTTTCTGTGATATGATAATCAAGAGATTATTATGAGCAGAAAGGGGCATTTTTTCGATGGCAGCAACATCTGAAAATAAGCCAAAACAATATATATCTGTCGGGGATCCTGGCGCATGTGGATGCCGGAAAGACGACGCTGGAAGGAATCTTTTATCTTACCGGTCAGATCAGAAAGCTTGGAAGAGTTGACCATGGAGATGCGTTTCTGGACATGTATACGCTGGAGAGAAGCCGGGGATTACCATTTTTTTCCAAGCAGGCGAATTTTGTGCTTGGAGACAAGCAGGTGACTCTTCTTGATACACCGGGGCATGTTGACTTTTCAGCAGAAATGGAGCGTACCCCTTGCAGGTTCTTGATTATGCAATCCTGGTTGTCAGCGGAGCGGACGGTGCAGGACATACACGAACCCTGTGGAATCTTCTTGCAAGGTATCAGGTTCCGACCTTTATTTTCATAAATAAGATGGATCAGGACGGTACGGACAGACAGGACAGATTTACTGAATTAAAGCGGAAGCTCAGCGGAGAGTGTGTGGATTTTACAGAAGCGGGTGAAGAATTTCTGAAGAGCTGTCTATGCGATGAGACGGTAATGGAAAGCTATCTGGAAAAATGGAAAGATCACGACAGGTCAGATTCAGACGCTGATCCGGGAAACGAAAGGTATTTCCATGCTATTTCGGTTCTGGCACTGAAGCTGGAAGGTGCAGGAATTACTGGACGGACTGGAAAAATACATGGACGGACCGGTAAGGGACGCATGCTGAAGAAGCATTTGGAGCGAAGGTATATAAGATATCCAGAGATTCACAGGGCAGCCGTCTGACACATATGAAGATCACAAACGGAGTACTGAAGGTCAAAGAGATCCTGGAATATATGGCAGAGGAAGAACCTTTGCAGGAGAAAAGTCAACCAGATCCGGATTTATTCCGGGGACAAGTACGAGATGGTGCAGGAAGCAGAAAAAGGCTGTATCTGTGCTGTGACAGGACTTACCCGGACTTATCCGGGACAGGGGCTTGGGATGCAGCAAAGTTCTTCGGCACCGATACTGGAGCCGGTTCTGAATTACCGCGGAGCTGCCGGAAGGCTGTGATGTCCACCGGATGCTGCAGAATTTCAGACAACTGGAGGAAGAAGATCCGATGCCCGTGTAGTCTGGAAATGAAGAGGCAGGAGAGATTCAGGTCCAGCTGATGGGCGAAGTGCAGACGGAGATTCTGCAAAGTCTTGTAAAAGAACGGTTTGACGTGGATATTTTTTGGAAGCGGGAATATTGTTTACAAAGAAACGATTAAAAATACAGTTGAAGGAGTAGGGCATTTTGAGCCGCTGCGTCATTATGCGGAAGTGCATCTGATACTGGAAACCGGGAGAGCCGGGAAGTGGAATCTCGATCGATACGATCTGCAGTGAGGATGTGCTGGACAAGAACTGGCAGCGACTGATCCTGACGCATGTGCTGGAAAGAGAGCATCGGGGCGTTCTGACGGGATCGGTGCTTACTGATGTGAAGATCACACTTGCCAGTGGACGTGCACATCTCGAAGCATACAGAGGGCGGAGACTTCCGCCAGGCTGTGTACCGTGCGATCCGCCAGGGACTGATGCAGGCAGAGAATGTACTGCTTGAACCGTATTATGCGTTTCTGTCTGGAAATTCCGTCAGAGACTGACAGGCCGTGCACTTACGGATATTCAGCGGATGAATGGAGAATTTGACGGACCGGAGACGGAAGATGATATGGCTGTGGTCACCGGAAGTGCACCGGTGTCTGAAATGCAGGATTATCAGAGAGAAGTAACCACATACAGCAGAGGAAGAGGGAAACTGTTCTGTACGTTGAAAGGATATTTTCCATGTCATAACCAGGACGAGGTCGTAGAGGTAATTGGCTATGATCCGGAGAGGGATGTAGAAAATCCGACAGGCTTCTGTATTCTGTGCTCATGGAGCAGGATATAATGTACCGTGGCAGGAAGTGGTGGAACACATGCATATTGAGGCACAGCTTCCGAAGATCCTGGAAGAGCGGAAAAGGCTGGCAGGAGAGACAGAAAAAGTCTGGATGAGACTGTACCGGCAAATTTACGCAAGGAGAAAAGCGGATCAGCAGAAGCAGCAGCCAGAGGCGGCAGGCATTATGCGCGTAATGCCAGAGAAGACAGGGAACTGGAAGAGATTTTTATCCGGACTTACGGACGGGTAGAGAGAAAAGCCGATCGTCTTCCAAAGACTGTGACTGCAGGAAAACGCCAAAAGCAAAAGAAAGATGAAGAAGGCGTACAGGAATATTTGCTTGTAGATGGTTATAATGTTATTTTCGCATGGGATGATCTGAAAGAACTGGCAAAAGAGAATATTGAAGCAGCAAGAAATAAACTGATGGATGTGCTTTGCAATTATCAAGGGTTCAAGAACTATCCTCTGATCCTGGTATTTGATGCCTATAAGGTAGAAGGCGAAGCAATGGAAATCTTCAAATACCATAACATTCATGTGGTGTATACAAAAAGAAGCTGAAACGGCGGATATGTACATCGAAAAGGTAGTACATGAGGTCGGAAGAAAGTATCATGTGACGGTAGTTACATCAGATGGTGTGGAACAGGTGATCACACAAGGGACAGGGAGGTACGATCATATCTTCCCGGGAGTTCCTGGAAGAGGTGAAGATCGTGAACCGGCAGATTCAGGAAGAATGGGAGCTGCACAAAGAGAGTGCGAAAAATTATCTGTTCGATCATATGGACAGAGAGCTTGCCGGTCATATGGAAGAGGTCCGCATGGGCCGGAAAGAATTGGGTGAGAGAGCAAATGATCAATAAAGAGGAATTTCTGAAAACCTGTAATCTGACAGAGGATGACCTTACGGCTGCCCGGATTTCCTGGGAGGAGCTGACAGAGATCTATGAAGATTATATGTCAAAAACGAAATTGTTCCGTCATCTGGGAAAAGAATTTGTAGATGAATATATTTATGATATTGAGCGGGCAGGGATCCATTCCTACCGTTACAGAACCAAGAATCCGATGCACCTTCTGGAAAAAATCATCCGGAAGCGGAAAGAAAATTATGCAAAATTTGAACATATCAACAAATCGAATTACCACAAATACATCACAGATTTGATTGGTATCAGGGTTTTCTTCCTTTACCGGGAGGACTGGATCCATTTTCATAAGTTCATCACTTCGATGTTTGAAAATGATCCGAACAATTATATAGAGGACAGGCTGCGGGATTTTGATGAGGATCCGGAGCACTGCTATATCGCAGAACGTCCAAAAGTATACAAGCGTTCCGGGGATACGAGGATTTATGACAGTACGCAGATTGAAGTGCGGACAGGCGGGTATTACCGTTCACTGCATTATATCATCAAGTATCACGGATACTATCTGGAAATCCAGGGCAGAACGCTTTTTGAAGAAGGATGGAGCGAGATTGACCATGATATTGTGTATCCGTATTACAAGGATGATGAGATGCTGACGGAGTTTTCCGGACTGCTGAACAGGCTTTCGGGAATGGCAGATGAGATGAGTTCGTATTTCAGAAAGATGAAATAACTCAGAGAAGAAGAACCGGATAAAAAAATAAAGGATCTCTTATAAAAAATTAAAAATAAAAAGCAAAAGACGTTTAAAACAAAAGGAAATAAAGTATTGTAAAATTTGTTTGACAAATAAAAATTGTCTAATTATAATTACACCAATAATAAACGCGACGGGGCAAACAAAAGTTATGTTCCGTTTGTTTTATATATTGGGAAATTGCATTTTAAAGTATATAAGAACAGAAAGGTCAAATGCCAAGAGGCATAGCTGCAGAAATTGCGGTTATGCTTTTTTGTTAGGTTAAGGGGCCTGTTTTCATTGTGGAGTTTTCGTTGATCCGAAAAACGGAACTTTAAAAAAAAAAACCACCTGCAAGGTGAGTCAGCATTGCTTTACAGAAAAAAACCTCCTGTGATACATAAGTGTGTCAAGTTTTGTAGGGTATTTAAAGGGAAGAGTACGTTAATAATCTTCGAAAGACATGCAAATTTGAAATATAAATTTGGGAACAGACATTTCTGGTGCAGAGGATATTACGTAGATACAGTAGGCAAAAATGCAGAAGAAAATACAGGAATATATTCAAAATCAGTTAAAAGAAGATTATGAATATGACCAGATGACGTTGCGGCTGGCGAACCATTCGATGAGTCTTTAGACTCCAGAGCCGGTAATAAAAAGCCCTTATAGGGCGTGAGCAAACCACCGGCTAAGCCGGTGGTTATGATTAAAAAACTTTTGTCAGAATGAAAAATTGAATCATTTAATAAAAAACAGGCAATAGTTGACAACCCCGCAAAATCAGTGTAATAACAGCAAGTCCCAAAAGAAAAATCCAAGAGAAATCTGATCAAATACCTTTCCCATAATTCCATAGCACAAAGCAGTGGTGCAAGTGCGCAGCATAGAAACAACGGACAAGATAGTGGCACGATATTTGGAGTCTATATAATCCTGGATAATACTGTCAGAAACAGCAAAAAAAAAGTATTTCGGTATAAAACAGGCAATAATTGTAAAAAATCAGGAAAACAGAAGGATTTTTCATGCGCATCAATAGCAGAAACAGAAATCCCCTGTATGAATAAACCATATATAAATATCTGTTTCGGTTTAATATTTTCAAAATAAATCCAACTAACAGGTAGGCTGCTGAATTGATAAAATACGATGCGGAAAAGAAAAGTCCAATTGTTGCAACAGTAATGCGAATTCGATCTAAAACAATTGATTCATATTATAATATCCATAAAATATACCATCTGTTATGCTGGAAATGAGGATGAAAAAAGCATAAGATTGTTCCAGGTCTGTATTTTTTTGAAATCGGTTTTTGAGATGAACTGTTTTGGAATTATGTTCCGGTTCATCAATATTTTTTAAAAATACAATTGCAAAGAGCATGGTAATTATCTGAATACCATAAACAAGATTCCATGAATATGCAGCCAGTTCTCCACCGATGAAGATTGAAATACCAATTGTCAGTGATTCAAGTGAAAGAACTTTTTGAATTTATTTTCAAATAGTCATTTTCAGTATGCTCTCTTTTTAAAATATCATATAATAATACACTGTTACTACCGGTGACAAATGTGTGAGGCAAATCCTTCCAATCCTGCCAGAATCATAAAAGCAACCGGTTTTTGGAGATTATCATTGTAAATGAATGAAGTGCGAGTAAAAAGCATCCGAGCATCAGGGAGTTCCGTTTTCGATTTATCACCAAAATATAGCCGGTAGGTATTTCAAAAAATGGTGATGGAAATATTTAACACAATGGAATAAAGCGAGCGTTTGTGGGTTAAAACAGCAGAAAAATTCCGCAGGGTCAGGGCGATGGAAGTTAGTACCTTATATAGTGTGTAAAAAAGTAAGTTTTGTTAAAAAAAATGGTTTTCATGGGTTACCTTTTTGTGATAATATTTGTGAATGAAATACAGAAATATCATGCCATGAATTTATAAAAAGAAAAGAAATATATAGGGAAGTGGGAAGCGACGTTGCTTACTTCCCACTTCCCGGAATGTGGAATAACAAAGAATTAAGTCAGAAAGGATGGATTCAATGGAATATATAGCATCTCTACAGGCAGCAGATAAATGGAATCTTTCAAAACGTCAGGTAAATGCGCTGTGCAAAGCGAACAAATATATGGTGCAGTAAAAAAAAAGGACGAATGAGAATGCATTTTGAAAAATATCTCAATCATTACGATGTGATTTAAATATTACCTTGAAGAACTAATTACAAAAAAAGAACGAAAAGAACATGCCTAAAATAGAAGAGATTATTCTTTAATCAGGCATTTATGGAGGAAGAAAACCATGCGATTTCTTCATTTATCAGACCTGCACCTCGGCAAGCGTGTGAATGAATTTTCCATGCTGGAGGATCAGGCATATATTTTAAAAGAGATACTGAACATTATCGATGAGCAGAAGGTGGAAGCGGTTCTGATCGCGGGCGACATTTACGACAAGGTGATTCCGTCCGCAGAGGCGGGTGAGGCTTCTGGATGATTTCCTGACAAGGATCGCCGCGAGGGAGCTTCCGGTGTTTCTGATCAGTGGAAACCATGATTCTGCAGAAAGAATTGCTTTCGGTTCAAGACTGATGAGCAGCAGACAGATCTATCTTTCACCGGTATTTGAGTCGGATGTAGAACCGGTAACGATAAGTGACCGGTACGGTGAGATCAATATTTACATGCTTCCATTTGTGAAGCCGTCTTTGGTAAAAAGAGTGTATCCGGAGGAAGAAATCATCACCCTATCAGGATGCTGTAAATGCGGCAGTGCAGCATATGAAGATCGACACAGACAAACGAAATATCCTGCTTGCGCATCAGTTCGTGACCGGTGCGGCAAGATGTGATTCAGAAGAACAGTCTGTAGGCGGTGTGGATGATGTGGACGCATCTGTCTTTGACGGATTTGATTATGTGGCGCTTGACATCTCCATGGCCCGCAGAAGATCGGGGAAAGAGACAGTGCGGTATTCGGGGACGCCGCTCAAATATTCTTTTTCTGAAACCAATCACAAAAAGCAGCAGTCATCGTTGATGTAGAAGAAAAAGGCAAAATAAATATTCAGCAGATTCCATTTTGCCGAAACATGATATGCGGGAAGTCAGAGGCACGTATATGGAAGTGACTGCGCTGGATTTTTACAAGGATATGAACACGGACGATTATCTTCACATTACGCTGACTGATGAAGAGGATATCCCGGATGCGATCGGGAAGCTACGATGCATTTATCCAAATATCATGAAGCTGTCTTATGACAATCTGCGGACGAGAGCGGCAGGGACAGTGAGAGGAACGGCAGAAGTAGAGGAGAAATCCCCGATGGAGCTTTTTAAGAGAGTTCTATGAGCTTCAGAACAACCAGCCCATGACGGATGAACAGGAAGAGATTGCCAGAGGAATGATGGAAGAAATATGGGAGGATGAGAGATGAGACCGATAAAACTTACGATTTCTGCATTCGGACCGTATGCAAAAAGAGACAGAGATCATTCTGGATGAACTTGGTGAGCGGGGGCTTTATCTGATAACCGGCGATACCGGTGCCGGAAAGACCACAATTTTTGATGCAATCGCATTTGCACTTTACGGGGAAGCGAGGAAATGAAAGAGAGCCGGGGATGCTTCGGAGTAAATATGCGGATCCGGAAGACGCCGACCTTTTGTGGAATTGGAGTTCTTCTATCAGGGGCAGAACTACCATATCCGGAGAAATCCGGAGTACATGCGTCCAAAAGGACAGGGCGAGGGCATGACGCTGCAAAGAGCGGATGCGGTACTGGAATTTCCGGATGACAGGCTTCCGGTCACAAAGGGCAAAAAGAGGTCACGAAAAAGCAGTGACAACTGGATCGGGCTCGACCGCGGACAATTTACTCAGATTGCAATGCTGGCGCAGGGAGATTTTATGAAGCTTCTGTTTTCAAAAACTGAGGAGCGGAGCAAAATTTTTCCGGGAAATTTTTCATACCAGACCGTATCTTGCATTTCAGGAGAAAAATGAAAATGCAAGCGGCAGATTGCAGGAACAGTACGAGGATGTCAGCAAAAGCATTTTGCAGTACATGAAGGATATCAGCTGTGATGAGGATGACGTGCTTGTATGCGGATGTGAAAAAGATCCGTGAGAGCAAAAGCGGTGGTTCATGCGGACAAGGTTCTGAACTTTTGGAAACTCCTGACAAATCAGGATGCAGATTCGGTGAAAGAAAAGAAGAAGAATTTAACGAAGATCGAGAAAGATCTGGAAGAGCTGAACCAGAGAATCGGAAAGGCAGAGGCAGTGATCCGTGCAAAAAAGGAACTGGAAAGCGGAGCAGACGATAGCAGAGAAGACACCAATGCTGGAAGAACTGGAAATGGCACTGAAGAAAGAACAGGAAAAGTGCCGGAAAGAGAGCAGTTAACAGAAGAGATCGGAAAGAGGCAGGAAAAGCTTGCAGAGTATGACGAGCTGAAAAAACTTCAGAAACAGATCAAAGAGCTTGAGAAACAGATTGAGATATTAAAGGGCCGGGAAAAGCGGTATCAGGAAAAAGAAAGCGCAGATGCAGGCGCAGCTGGAACAGAAAAGGAATTTACTGGAACAGCTGAAGGATGCGGAAATTAAAGTTCTGAAAGTTACAGCAGAACAAAAAGAGGTTTCAGTAAGAAAAGAAACGGCAGAAGACATTCTTATTCAATATAAAAGATATCAAAGACAGAAGAAAAGTGTGAAAGAGGCGCAGAAAGCATACCTTGTCATGCAGGAGGAATGTACAAAGCGAAAGACACAGCTTGCCTGGATGGAGAGGGCATTTCTGGATGAGCAGGCGGGGGATTCTTGCAAAGGTTCTGAAAACGGGAGAGCCGTGTCCGGTGTGCGGATCGGTCCATCATCCATGTCCGGCACAGATGACGGAGGGTGCACCGAAAAAGAAGAGCTTGAAAAATACCGGAAAGAGACTGCCGATGTGGAGAAAAAGACGAATGATGCAAGCTTTAAGGCAAATGAAAAGCTGGTCCAGTTAAAAAAGCGCTGGAAGAAGAAAATCCAAAAAGAGCGTGAAAAGTTTTGACAGCAGCATACAGGAAGAAGAGATTGAAAAATCGCTGGCGTTGATCGGTCAACAGATGGATGCCCTCGAAAAGTCAGAAAAGGAATTACAGAAAAAAGCTGGAAGTAGCTAAAGAAACAGTGGCAGAAAAGCAGAAGCTGGAAGCTGAGATTCCGGAACTGGAGCAGATGCAGAAAAAGCTTCAGGAGGAAGAACAGGAGCGAAAAGGATCAGCTCCTTGTGTCTGAGAGAGATAAAGCAAATGCAGAAAAGCAGGCTGTGAAGGTGCGTGGCAAACTGGAATTTCCGGAGAAAAACAGAAGCAGAACAGAAGATCAAAGAGCTGGATAAGCAGAAAAAGAGATCGATAAGAATCTGAATGCTGCCCAGAAGGCATTCCAGGACTGCAGTCAGTCGGTAGAAGCGGCAAAGACGAAGAAGAAAAAACGCTGGAGAAGCAGATTGCAGGTAATAAAGAAAACCGATATGGAAGAGCTTGTCCAGGCACGACAGGAAGTATCAGGTGCGAAAAAAGAGCTTCAAAAACAGATGGAAGAGATCAGGATCCGTTATGAGAACAATCTGAAAATCAGGAATGCGATTGACAAGCAGAGTGCGAAAGCTTCTTGAGCTTGAGCGGAACTGGACACAGGTGCGTGAAATTTCCGATACGGTAAACGGAAAATCAAAGGAGGTTCCAAAGAAAAGATCAAGTTTGAAACCTACATCCAGACCAATTATTTTGACCGGATCATTGCCCGTGCAAATACGCGGTTTATGGTGATGAGTGGAGGACAATATGAGCTGAAACGCCAGACTGATACGGATGACCGAAAGAGTCAGAGTGGTCTGGAACTGAATGTGATCGATCATTATAATGGTTCTGAGCGAAGCGTGAAGACGCTTTCCGGCGGGGAATCGCTAAAGCTTCTCTTTCGCTGGCACTCGGACTTTCTGATGAGATCCAGGCATCGGCAGGCGGAATCCAGCTGGATACCATGTTTGTCGATGAAGGATTTGGTTCACTGGATGAAGAGTCACTGGAACAGGCGATGAAAGCACTGAATGGTCTTTACGGAAGGCAACCGTCTGGTGGGAATCATTTCCCATGTACAGGAATTAAAAGCAAGGATTGAGAAACAGATTGTGGTGACAAAGGAAAAAGCAGGCGGAAGTAGAGTGGAACTTAAGATTGACTGATCTGTGCCGGAGAAGAATTTCATGCTGAGATGAAGCGGAGCACCAATGGAGGTGGGGAAAATTCACCGAAACTGGAAGGAGAAAGATGATTTTATGAGCTGTTTTTTGCAAGACTGGAGCAGAAGGAAAATAAAAATCTAAATGAATAAAAATACTATGAAGAAATGGTTTTGACTTTCAGATATGCAACAAGTGTGTTAAGATAGGTACAGACTATTCATAAAATGTGCAAGAATATACAATTTGAAAAAGAGCGAATATAAAAGGAAAAAGGAGTAAAAACCATGCCAGTTTTTGATTTTAAACACACACCAGATGAAAAAAAGGCCCAGGAATGTACTTTATACAACATTCCGCTCGAATGAGACAGAAGCGACAGCGGAGAAACCGATGCTGGTTCTGGATAACAGCAACCGGAAATGGAAGCATCATTCCTGTGGTGTTTTCACCAACCCGATTAAAGAAGACATCCTTTGAATTTGACGAGGAAGATGGAACTGTAAGTGCGGACATTCTCCAGATCGATGCGAGATTTGTAAGCCTGATCAAATGGCTGGGCGAGAATCACATCAATGTCCGTCTTTCCGGTGAAAACCGTGCAGACGGCTATGCAGCATACAAGATCCGGGAGATCGCATTCGGTGGGGCAACCAAGCTTTCAGCTGAAGATGGTTCCTGCAGTTCATGATCGAGCGTCTTTTCGCAAGCAGTGCGCCGACAGAAGAAGCAGTGGATGAGAAATGGAAGAGGACAGGCGACAGCATGAAGCTGACAAGTCTGCAGAGTATCACCGATTTTATGAACTGTGCAGGAAGAACCCTTCCGGACAATATCCGTCTGTGGGCAAGAAGAAACCTTGCTGTTGCAAGATCACATGAAGTGTCACCGGAAGAAAGAAGACATGCGCAGAGAGCTCTTTCAATCATGATGAATATTCGGTGGAAGAGCAATTATTTTGAATCCATTGATCCGGATGAGGCAAGAAGAATCCTGGATGAAGAGCTTTTACGGAATGGAACGTGTCAAACAGAGAATCA
>VOFC01004086.1_pt1 | contig 15699 bp, 33 predicted proteins | sample 5384161 | NCBI WGS metagenome assembly VOFC01 (sample SAMN12384722, study PRJNA508395) | human gut metagenome | isolation source: healthy gut B | host: Homo sapiens | reverse complement strand
TCGTAGGTGCTGTTGCAAGTGCCGTTCTGGCCTGCAAGGCTACCACCAAGGCAGGTGCCATCGTTGAGGAGTCTAAGAACTCTCTCGCTGATATTCGTGAGGCCAAGGAAAATGGCGTCACCAAGGCCGGTGGAGTCCACTCGAAAAGAGGATCACAAGAAAGATCTCGCTATCGCCTATGTTCAGACTGGCGTGAAGTTCGCAAAGCTGTATGCCCCCTGCGGTCATGCTCGGGTGCAGCTTCTATCGCCAGCATTCTCGCAAGCCACAACATCATGAAGAAGCGCAATGTCGCTCTGGCGGCTGCTTACGCTGCTGTCGATAAGTCCTTCAAGGATTATCGTGACCGCGTAATCGAGCGTTTCGGCGAGCAGGTTGAAAAGGAGCTGCGCTACAACATCAAGGCGCAGGAGATCGAAGAGACCGTCACGGACGACAAGGGCAAGGAAAAGAAGGTCAAGCAGAATGTGAATGTCGCAGACGAGAACTGGGATGGCTCTGACTACGGCCCTTACGCAAAGGTGTTTGATGATACCCACTCCGATTGGAAGCAGGACCCTGAAATGAACCTCTTCTATCTGCGTGCTCGTCAGGCTCAGGCGAATGATATGCTCAAGTCCCAGGGTCACCTCTTCCTGAACGAAGTTTACGATATGCTCGGTTTCAAGCGCACCAAAGCCGGCGCTGTTGTCGGTTGGATCTATGACGACAAGAAGCCTTACGGTGACAACTTTGTTGATTTCGGTATGACCGAGATTCGTCGCCATGATGCTGATTCGGACGAGTACAAGCGCGCGTTCATTCTGGACTTCAATGTTGTCGGCGACATTACTTCCAAGATCGTCGACCACCAGAACGACTATCTCGCATGAGGACAAGCCGATGAAAAATTGCTTATCTGCCTTCTTATCTTCGTCGGGGCGATTTTCATATCCTGTAACTTTGTGATAAATGCAACGACGACCAAAACGGTTCCGGAACAGCCTACGATTCAGACGGAACCTCTCTCTCTGATCGTCGAGGCATCTGCTCCGTCCACTGATATTTTACTGGAGGAAGAGCCTGCACCCACTCCCGAACAAGAGCCTTTGGCTACGAGGGAGGAGATCGAGCTTCTTGCTCTCTGCGCTATGGCGGAAGCCGAGGGAGAATGCGAGCAGGGCCAGCGACTGGTCATTGACAGCGTTCTCAATCGTGTAGATGATCCGCATTTCCCGGACACGATCTCTGAGGTCATCTGGCAGAAAAACCAGTATGCAGGTATGTACGGCGACCGTATCACCCGCTGCTATGTTATGGACGAGCTGGTAAAGCTCGTTGAAGAAGAACTGGAAAATCGTACTGACTACGATGTCGTGTTCTTCAATGCGGGCCATTATAGCGACTATGGAGTTCCTATGTTCCAGGTCGGAAACCATTACTTCTCAAGCTATGATTAAAAGGAGGAACAATTATGAAGAAGATCATGCTTTCCCTGCTCTCTTATACCCCTGGCGACTATGTCCGGCCTCTGCCTGGTGGGCGGAGCAGCAGTCCTCAGCTACAAGGAGTGACTGACATGGAGAGGAATTGCGAATTTCATTTCCATGCTCGACTATGTTCTTGACACAAAGCGTAAGCGTCACATCACCGGCGGATTGCTGTTGAGTGGCGCTTTACTCTTTTGGTGGTCTGGCTATGACCGTCATGAGCATCCGAGGACGATGAGGAGGACGAAGATGAGTAAAGCATCTACCGGCTTTGCCTTTGTGGCAGGCCTTACTATCGGCGCAGCAGGCGCCTGGTACTATCTGAAGAATAAGTACGCAAAACTCGCCGAGGAAGAGATTGCCTCGGTCAAAGCAGCATACGCCAAGCGTGAGAAACCGACAACGGAAGAAAAAACTGTCTCGCTTGTAAATACTGCAAAGAACATGGATAAAAGGGTAGCATTACCGAGTACACTCAGCGTTTGCAGGAGGCTGGTTATAAGGACTACTCAAGAACAATCGACGAGAAGCCCTCGGGAACCGCCTGGTGCGAAGTTCCGTATGTCATCTCTCCTGATGAATTCGGAGAACTTGAAGACTATACGAAAGTTAGCCTGACTCTACTTCTGCTGATGGTGTCTTGGCTGATGAGTGCGGTGAAATCGTTGATGATGTGGAGGAAATCATCGGCGATGGGCTGGACCACTTCGGCGAATACGAAGACGATTCCGGTGTTCGTAAGGGAGTGATGCAAAGCGCTGCGACTACGAGATTCTCAAGGATCTGCGTGATTTCAGCGACTTCAAGAAGAAAAACTTTCCTCCTCGTGGTCGACGACCGATATTCTAATAAGTCCTATCGGCACTGTTCTTCAAGCTCCACGACACGGAGTTTACATATACGATCCCGATGGACGGCAACCGGGCCGAGGATGGCATCGAGCTTAGATATCGGTTCGGCCGCGAGAACCATTACAGCGATTCAATGATCGCGTCCTATCTGGACAATACTCCGTGCAGTATTTTAGAGATGATGATTGCCCTTTCCCTTCGCTGTGAAGAACATATCATGGACAACCCCGACGCCGGCAACCGAACCGGACAGTGGTTTTGGAACATGCTGGTGAGTCTGGGGCTCGGCTCCATGGATGACACCGAGTTCGACCGGGATTATGTGATATGGTCCTGAAACGATTCTTGGCGCGTGACTATCGCAGCGGAATGGAAGGGGCGGTCTTTTCACCGTGTATGATCCCAGATAGGATATGCGGTCGATGGAGATTGGTATCAGTTAAACTGCTACCTCAGAGAAAATCATCAGAGAAGGGAGCAACATGAACACAATCACCCATGATATTTTCGTTCATTTGATTCCGTCCAAGAATTGACCAATCTGTTCAGGAAGCAGGTTCGCAGCCAGCGAGGGCTGAAGATGCTGACACTGGGAGCATCGTGCGTCATCTGGTCTGAGGTCGAGCGTCGGAAACAGGAGGAGCAGATCTATCAGCTCTCTGTTAGAGTAAAGAAATTGAGCGCGGCGAAGGAGAACAATCAATGTTAGACTTCTTGGTGATTGCGACGCGCAGCGGCAAGCGTGGTATCATCGAGATCTATCCCAAGTTTATCATCAAGAAAAGCAGCGACCTTATGATAAGAGGTGGCGATTTCTATGCTATATGGGTGGAGGAACGGGGATTGTGGTCGACTGATGAACAGGATGCGGTTGACCTGATCGACCGCGAACTGGACCGATACGCCGAGGAAAACTGTAAGCGTTTTGATGACAACATCGAGTCATGCACATGTGGGACGCGGAAACCGGAATGATCGACACCTGGCACAAATACTGCCAGAAGCAGATGAAGGACCAGTTCCATATGCTCGACGAGAAACTGATATTTTCAAACAGCAAAACGGGAAAAAAAACTATGCCAGCAAGATGCTGAATTATCCGCTTGAGCAGGGGTGAGGGGGGCGAACTCTTATGACAAGCTCATGAGTGTTCTGTACTCTCCTGCCGAGCGGCACAAAATCGAATGGGCCATTGGTTCAGTCGTGTCCGGTGACTCCAAGAGGCTGCAAAAGTTCATGGTGCTTTACGGCGCCGCTGGTACTGGTAAAATCCACGGTGCTCAACATCATTCAGCAGCTCTTTGATGGTTATTACTCTGTATTCGATGCTAAGGCTCTCGGTTCTTCAAGCAATGCATTTGCGCTGGAGGCGTTCAAGACGAACCCGTTGGTTGCCATTCAACATGATGGTGACCTATCCCGTATTGAGGATAATACGAGACTTAACAGCCTTGTTTCGCATGAGCTAATGACGGTCAACGAGAAGTTCAAATCAACTTACGCCAACCGTTTTAAGGCTTTCCTCTTTATGGGCACAAACAAACCGGTTCGTATTACGGACGCTAAATCCGGTCTGATTCGACGTTTGATTGATGTTTCCCCAACAGGAGATAAGGTCGAGCCGAACGAGTACAAGACCATCATGAAGCACATCCCGTTTGAACTTGGCCCGATTGCTTACCACTGTCAAGAGGTTCTATCTGGAAGATCCCGCTTACTATGACGGTTATATTCCGATTGCTATGTTGGGGGCCTCCAATGACTTCTACAACTACATCGTTGATTCCTACCCAGTCTTCAAGCGTGAAGACGGAACGTCCCTCAAGGCTGCTTGGGAGATGTATAAGACCTATAATGAGGAAGCAAAGGTCTCGTACCCCTCAGCCAACGAGGGCGTTCAAGGAAGAGTTGAAGAACTATTTCCATGACTACACAGAGCGCTTCAGTATGGAAGATGGCACCGTGTGTTCGGAGCTATTACAGTGGCTTCAGAACTGAAAAATTTGAGGAGCAGACCATCATTGATAAGCCGGAGCCAACAACCGGCTGATTCAGTTTGATGGAACAGTATCCGCATTTGACAAGGATTGTGCGTCCTGTCCTGCTCAGTATGCTTCGGCTAAAGAGACACCAACCTCCCAAAATGGGATGAAGTTTCTACTAAGTTAGCGACCTGTCCACATCCAGATTGCATTATGTGAAAGTCCCGGAGAACCACATTGTTATCGACTTTGATATTCAGGATAAGGACGGCAATAAGTCGTATGAACTGAATCTCAAAGAAGCGAGTAAATGGCCGCCGACCTATGCTGAACTCAGCAAAAGCGGTCAGGGCATCCACCTTCATTATATTTACACCGGCGACCCGACAAGCTGAGCCGTATCTATGACGATCATATTGAAGTGAAGGTCTTCACTGGTAAAAGCTCGCTGCGCAGAAACTGACAAAGTGTAATGACTTGCCTATCGCAACGATCAATTCGGGTTTGCCGAAAGGAGAAAAACAAGTGATAAATTTTGAAGGGGTGAAGAGCGAGAAAGGGCTTAGAGTTCAAATCAAGAGAAATCTCAACAAGGAGTACCACCCTGCAACTAAGCCCAGTATCGACTTTATCCACAAGATTTGAGGATGCTTATGCGAGCGGCATCACCTACGACGTTACTGATATGCGTAATGCTGTCCTGGCATTTGCGGCGAGCAGCACACACCAAGCGGAATACTGTATCAAGTTAGTCAACAAGATGCAGTTTAAGTCCGCAGACCAGTCCAGGAGCAAAAAATGATGATGCCAAGCTCGTGTTTTACGATGTTGAGGTGTTTCCGAACCTGTTTCTGGTGAACTGGAAAATTTGAGGGAAGCACACAACCGGTGGTTCGTATGATTAACCCCACCCCGACTGAGATCGAGGAACTGATGCGTTCCGACTCATTGGCTTCAACTGCCGGCGGTATGATAACCACATTCTCTATGCTCGCTTGATGGGGTATACAAACGAGCAGCTTTACAACCTGTCTCAGAGGATCATCGGCAGCGGCAAGAGCAACAACTGCTTCTTTTGGCGAAGCCTATAATGTCTCTTACACTGATGTTTACGACTTCTGCTCGAAAAAACAGAGCTTGAAGAAGTGGGAGATTGAACTCGGCATCCACCATCAGGAGCTTGGCCTTCCGTGGGACCAGCCTGTTCCGGAGAGCATGTGGCAGAAGGTTGCCGAGTATTGTGACAATGATGTCATTGCTACGGAGGCAGTATTCAATGCCCGTAAGGCTGACTTCATAGCTCGTGGGATCCTGGCCGATGTGGCTGGAATGACCGTCAACGATACAACGAACACTTTGACCGCCAAGATTATCTTCGGTGGAAACAAGAAGCCGCAGGATCAGTTCAATTACCGCGACATGGGTGATGCCAGTCAGATTTGCAGCATGGACGATCTGCCGTTCAAGTTTGGGGCCGGAAGAATACGACAACTATACGGCGTTCGACAAGAAGGCCATCGTCCGATCTTCCCTGGTTACAAGTTCGACAAAGGCAAAGTCTACTTATCGCGGCGAAGAAGTTGGCGAGGGTGGCTATGTCTATGCCTAGCCTGGTATGTACGGAAATATCGCTCTGCTGGATATTGCTTCTATGCATCCCTCAAGCATCATCGCAGAAGATTCTTTGGGCCGGTCTATACGAAGCGGTTTCGTGAGATCCGTGACGCTCGTGTCGCTATCAAGCATAAGGAGTTCGACAAGGCCAGCAAGATGCTGAACGGGGCTCTGGCAAAGTATCTGACGGACGAGGATTCGGCAGATGCGCTGGCTCAGGCGCTGAAAATTGCCATCAACTCCGTTTACGGTTTGACTTCGGCCAGCTTCGAGAATCCGTTCCATGACAACCGTAACAAAGATAATATCGTAGCCAAGCGTGGAGCCCTGTTTATGATCAACCTCAAGCACGAGGTTCAGAAACGGGGCTTTGTTGTTGCTCACATCAAGACGGACTCTATCAAGATTCCAGACGCTACGCCTGAGATCATTCAGTTCGTCATGGACTACGGTAAGATGTACGGTTATATTTTTCGAGCACGAAGCGACTTATGATCGCATGTGCCTCGTCAACAACGCCGTTTATATTGCCAAGTACAAGGATGGTAAACACGCCGGTGAGTGGACAGCCACGGGCACTCAGTTCCAGATCCCGTATGTCTTCAAGAAGCTCTTCTCGCGTGAGGAGATCACCTTCGAGGATATGTGTGAGACGAAGTCTGTTACAGGGGCGCTCTATCTGGATATGAATGAGAGCCTGCCTGATGTGAGTGCTTTTGGAGGATGAGTATGCTAAGTTGTGGAAAAAGATTTCCGATACAACGAAGCTGAATGAGCCAATGGAGGCAGAATGTGCTCGTATCGAGGAACTTACAACTGAAATCGAGAAAGGTCATGACTATGTCTTTATTGGACGAGTCGGACAGTTCTGCCCCATCAAACCCGGCTGTGGCGGCGGTCTTCTGTGTCGCGAGTCCGTTGACAAAAAAGACTGGCGAAAAGAAGTACGATGCCGCCGTTGGAACGAAAGGCTATCGCTGGCTTGAGTCTGAAATGGGTCAAGGAACTCGGAAAGGAAGACTGCATTGACCGGAGATACTATGATGCTCTCGTTGATGCTGCGGCCACTGATATTTCCAAGTATGGCGATTTCGAGTGGTTCGTTTCCGAAGACCCGTATGTTTCTGACACGCCGCCTTGGTTCAGCCCCGGCGAACCCCACGAAGAAGACAGTACACGTTTGATGTGAGGTAATTCCATGGAGAAAAGCTTCACCAAAGACGGTGCTCGTTGGTTTACTTGCAGGCGATGTGGATTGAGAAACTGCGAGAACATTTATCGGTGGAAAAAGAAGCCGCAGCCTATGAAAACATCTGCACCCTCTGCATTGAAAAAGAGGGAACTGGCACACAAAGAAGCTCGGGAACGAGCTCATTACAGTCCATTCCAATATCCATTTTAACAGTTGAGAGGAGTCTTAATCATGAGTCGTAAAGCTACTGACAACATCATCATCGAAAACGCCCGCATTATCTTCCGGAACTTTTCCGGTAAGGAGGACAAGTACAACCGCGCCGGTGATCGCAATTTCTGCGTTATCATCGAGGACCACAACGATGCTCAGCGTCTGATCGAAGACGGCTGGAATATCCGCGTGATGCCTCCCCGTGAGGAAGGTGACGAGCCTCGCCACTATCTCCAGGTCGCGGTGAGCTTCAAGAACTTCCCGCCCAAGGTCGTCATGGTCACCCGCCGCAAGAAGACGCCTCTCGATGAGGAGTCCATCGGCGCTCTCGACTTTGCCGAGATCAGCAATGTGGATCTCATCATCCGCCCCTATAACTGGATCATCCAGGAGGGCACCAAGAACGAGAAGAGCGGTGTGAAGGCCTACCTCAAGACGATGTATGTCACCATCGAAGAGGATGAGTTCGCCGAGAAGTATGCTGCGAGCGAGTATCCGCAGGAATAAGCATTGCGGGGGACGCTGGTTAGGCAGGTAGCCGGCGTCCCTTTAACTTTTGAAAGGAGGACCCCATGCCTTTCTGGAAACCTAAGAAAAGAAGAAAGCGGTTCATAAGGCGAAACCGGCTAAGTCGCTCCCAAAGTATGAGCCAAAGCCGTTCATTCCGCCTGAGATACCGAAAATTGATATTTCAGCGAAACAGCAGAAAGAGTCGCAAAAACCGGCTCCGAAAAAGCTTCCTCGCCAAGGGCGGACGACAAGAAGTATTTCATTGAGACATTCAACAAGCTCGTGTCCGAGCGAAATCGACCGTGGGACATTTGGAAGGACTTCGTTCTGATGACTGCCTGCGCATTCTCCAATGCTGTTGATAAGACACATTATGATGAGCGAGAGAAGACCGTTATCTAAAAGCCATCGCCAAATACCGCAAAGAAGAGCAGGCGTTATTCCCGGAGCTTCTTGCCGAAATGACGGTCGCGTTGGAGAAAAAATCCGGACCAGGACTTTCTTGGTGAAGTCTATATGCGGATGAGGCTCGGAAGCGACGAACTTAAGCAGATATTTACTCCTTATAATGTTTGTCACTTCATGGCGCTTGCGACAATGGGTAATGTTGCGGAACAGGTCGAAAAAAGCGGCTTTATCACCGTTCACGATGATTGCTGCGGAGGTGGTGCGACTTTGATAGCTGCTGCCAATGTAGCACGAAAACGACCTTTGAAAAAAGGCCGGCTTTTAACTTCCAGAACCATATTCTCTTCTCGGCTCAGGACATCGAGGAGACAGTCGCGCTCATGTGCTATATTCAGTTATCGCTCCTCGGCGTCGCCGGATTCGTCAAGGTCGGTAATTCTCTTACCGATCCGATCAGAAATGGTGACTCATTGGAGAACTACTGGTTTACGCCAATGTACTTTAGCGATATTTGGCATACTCGTCGAATTATCAGTCAAATGATGGATATTTTACAAGAGGAGCGTGAAAGCGATGACCATTAAAGATTTTGACATGAAAAAAGTCATTCTTGAAGACCAATACAAAAGCGATGAGTACGAGACGATGACTCTCTACTTTATCGCGCCAAAAGAATGGCTCGAAGGCCTCTATCCTGATGCTGTTCACACCGAAATCAGTGTTGAGTATCCGCTTTGAATTGCCCCGAAGCTTATGCGGCAACCGTAATGGTATCTCCGACAAGAGATCTTGGAGAGGACGGATATGAGGACTATGACTGGAGTGACCTTTGAGCTGACTCTTTCAGATATTGAAGCGTTAATCGGGATGGCTAAGTCATGAGTATCAGTCTGCACGATCATCAGCGCAGCGCCCTTGGAAAAAAATGAAGAACGGTTGCATTCTATGCGGCGGGGTCGGTTCCGGTAAATCCAGAACTGCTCTCGCCTATTACTATCTTCAGCAAGGCGGAAACCTCGATATTCCTGATGCGCCGATGAAAAATCCGCTTGATATTTACATCATCACCACGGCACGCAAGCGCGATACCTGTGAATGGGAGAACGAGTTGGCTCCATTCCTGCTCTCCACCCATGAGGACTGCAATTACTACAAGAACAAGGTCGTCATCGACTCCGTGGAACAACATCGGCAAGTACAAAGATGTAAAAAACAGTTTCTTTATATTTGACGAGCAGCGTGTCGTCGGTTACGGGGCTTGGACAAAAGCATTCCTGAAAATCGCCAAGGTGAATAAATGGATCTTGCTCTCCGCTACCCCGGGGATACCTGGCAGGATTATATCCCCGTCTTCATCGCAAATGGATTCTACCGGAACAAGACCGATTTCATCGACCAGCATGTGATTTATGACTGGAGGTCGAAATATCCAAAGGTCGACCGATACCTCAACACCGGACGGCTGATCCGTCTGCGCAATCGCATTCTTGTGACGATGGAGTTCGAGCGGCACCACATCGCATCATCAGGATGTGCCTGTTTCCTACAACATTCCGCTCTACAAAGATATTTCTCGAAACCGCTGGAACCCTTGGGAAGACCGTCCTATTGAAACGGCTTCTGAGCTTTGTATGAACTGGCGCCGCGTGGTAAATTCGGACGAGTCCCAAGCGTGGCCGTGCTGGAGATCATGGAAGATCACCCTAAAGTCATCATCTTCTACAATTTCGACTACGAGCTTGATATTCTCAAAAATCTTGGTTACCCCGATGGGACTGAAGTCGCTGAATGGAACGGTCACAAGCATCAAGAGATCCCGACCGGCGACAAATGGGTTTATCTCGTGCAGTACACGGCCGGCTGCGAGGGCTGGAACTGCATTACCACTGATACGATCATCTTCTACTCGCAGAACTATTCCTATAAGGTCATGGTTCAGGCTTCCGGACGAATCGACCGTCTGACGACGCCATTCAGTGACCTTTTATTACTTCCATCTAAAGAGCTTTTCCGGCATTGATCTGGCGATCAGCAAGGCACTCAAGGAGAAGAAGAACTTCAATGAGGGTCGCTTTGTTGGGTGGTCTACTGCACCGATGCCGAAAGCTGCATGACATGAAAAGGAGAAATCATGGATAACGCAAAAATTATTGCTGTCGACTTCGATGGCACTTTGGTTGAAAACAAATGGCCTGAGATCGGTGCGCCGATTGAAAAAACATCGCCAAGGTTAAGGCCGAACAGGAAGCTGGCACCAAAAATCATTCTTTTGGACGAACCGAGTTGGCGAACCTTTGGAAAAAGCGCTTGCTTTTTGTGAGGCACAGGACATCCATCTCGATGCGGTCAATAAGAATCTTCCCGAAATCATCAAAGCATTTGGGACTGACTGCCGGAAGATCTTCGCCAATGAATATTGGGATGATCGCGCAGTCTTGATGTCCGAGAAAGATATCGGAGAATTCTCCGATGGGTTCCATACCTTCAATTCCCTCTATCATCAGCGGCTCATCCTCTTCGCGGCCCTGGTGAACACTTTCCCGACGCTTGCTTGGAAATCCCACAAGCATTCGGATGGCGAGGCTCCATTTGGAGGAGGCTGGTTCATCGTTGGCATCGACACGCCAAAGGGGCCCTATACCTATCATTACGAGGCCAAGGACTGGGACCTGTTCCACTGCAAAGAGGTGTCCACTGCCCATGAGTGGGACGGCCATACCGATAAGGATGTCGAGCGGGTACTGTCCCTTTCCGATAACGAGAGTGATTGGGCGGCTCGTGAAGTTGCTCTTGCTTCTCAGAAAGAACGCGAAAGTGCCGAAGATAAAGACGACTGGGATTACGGTGTTGCGTGCTATGAGAGTGCCCTCAGAGCGTATCGGTCTTTGGAACGCGACGGCCACTCCGGTATGAGCATTCAGATCACCAAAGAGCATCCTGAACCGCCTCATCGACGGCAAATGCCTTACCCCCATTGAGGACGATCCTGATATTTGGACTAAGGTCGAGTTTGGTGAGAACGCTCCTATCCAGCACTTCCAGTGCAAGCGCATGAGCAGCCTGTTTAAGGATGTCGCCGAGGACGGTACGGTCACTTACTCGGATGTCAACCGTGTTCAGCTCATCAACAAAGAAAGCCCTGATATTCCGTTCAGAAACGGCTTCGGTACTCGCCTTATCGACAAGATGTATCCCATCACGCTTCCGTACTTCCCGGCGGACAAGAAGTTCAAGATCATCGTCGAAGAGTTTCTGACCGATGAGAAAAATGGCGACTTCGATACCGTCGGCTATCTCCAGCTTATTCTTCCCAATGGCGAGGTCATTGATCTGAATGGATATTTCAAAGATGGTCAGGACGGCATGGTTCGCATCGAGCAGGCTGAGTACGAAGAGAGAAAAGCTAACCGGATCGACAAGAAGTAACCACTGATATTTGAAAGGAGAAAAATATGATCCCCATTGATACAATAGTCAGCATTAAATCCGGTGACGAGTACGGTGGTAAATACACCGGGAAACTCGGCATCATTAAAAAGTTTACAGATGATCGGGTCGGAGTGGAGTTTGCCGGCCTTAAAAACCATGCAAGCAAATACGGCCTCTTCTGGTTCAAGAAAGAGAATGTGACACCTTCACTCTTTGATGCGCCGAAGCGCAACGATGCAATCATTCCGGCGGCTCTTGCTAAGGCTTTCCTCAACTTCACTTTCGGAGCCCCCAGGGCATCACTCGGCGTAAAAGCAGGTCATTTTCAGTGGTCCTAAAACGATCGTGTTCTGGCTCGACGGAACCAAGACTATCGTTTCTTGTGGCGAGGGTGACCACAATGATCCCTATGCCGGGTTCTGTGCTGCCGTTACGAAGCGAGTCTTTGGCTCCACTTCTCAGGCAAAGAAGGTCTTGGCAAGAACGAGAAAGGAGACTTCCAAATGAGCACCATTTATATCGGCGAACGGCAAAGCGGCAAAACAACTATGCTCATCGAAATGTCTGAAAAGACCGGTGCTACCATCGTTGTGGCTACCTATCCGATGGCCAAGTACATTCAGTTACTCGCTGCTCGGATGGGTAAAAAAAAATTCCTGTTCCCATCACTGTTACGAACTATATCCGTCTTCTCGCAAGCGGCGGCCTTGGTAAGAGCGATAAGTATCTCGTAGATGAGCTTCAGATGATGCTCTCTGCTATGAATGTCGAAGCTGCTACGTGTTGACTGCGACTGCATTGAGGTTCTTCGCGGCCAACAGAAAGAAGGTTTGTAATGGCTGGAATTAAAATGAATGTTGAGTTTTCCGACGCGCCTTTGAGAAGTCAATGGTAAGCTCGGATATTTTCACCGTTGGGAGCAGTGAAGCAAGGTTATCGACGCAAGCCCTCTTCGTGGAGGTCATCCTGGAGGACAAAACGGGCAGGTTTTTTGGAATTGTTGAATTCGAAGACGGCGTTCGTCGTGTTGGTCCGTCTTCTATCAAATTCTGTGATGAGGAGAACGCGATACTTTGTGAGATGGCAAAGCACCATGAGGCATTAAGGAGAGGAGAAGCAAATGCTGAAAGTTGAAAATGTCGAAGTTCTTGGCTGGGAGCACGCTATTCGTGGTATGAGGAACCCTAAGAACTCTTTGGGGAGAAGAGCGATTCTAATTGGAGATATGTCGCCCAGCTCAGAGGGAGAATCATATTTTGGCTTCTTACTCTGATGATAGTGAATTTTTGGATTGGTCCGAATGATGCAGATTTGATGAACCGACTGAGAAATGCCGGTACGGATCATCGTAAGTTCATGCGGATGATCACTGTGTATCTCGACATCACTTGCCCCGCTTTACTGGTGGAAAGAGTTTGACACTTTATAAGGTCGGTACAGTCGCCAATTCCTGCTCTACGATGCACAAAATCGCAGCAAAGGAATTTACACTGGATGATTTCAGTCACGAGCATCTTGGTTTTCAGTCAGTTCGAGTGCTCAAAGATACAATTAAAGTGATGAACGATTTTCGTGAAGAATTTATTAAGGATCATGAAAAAGAAAACTGGTGGCAGATGATCCAGCTCCTCCCCTCCTTTACAACCAGCGGCGAACAGTCATGCTCAACTATGAGGTACTGGCCAACATCTACAAGAGCCGGCGGAACCATAAGCTCGACGAGTGGCATACCTTCTGCGACTGGATTGAGGGACTGCCTTATTCTGCGTTGATTACCGGCACTGCCGTTTGACACCACTCCGGCTGTTATGATACAATCATAAAAAGAAATCATGCGCAAAAGTACATCGCCTATTATGGAAGGACGTTGTTAGGCTATGGCTGAACGCAACGATTCTCACCTTCTGGATGGTGGTGATTCTGTGGGTATGACAGATAACCAGTACAAGGGTATGCTGCTTGACCAGTTAGAAGACTGGCAGGAAATCCTTGACCTGGCAATCGCAGCCAGGGGAACACCGAGATTCAGAAAAAGGCTGAGAAGCAAATCGCTAAGATCAACGAAAAGCTGAAATTCTAATCTCTACCCAGAGGGGAAGGGCTTGTGGAAACACAGGCTCTTCTCTTTTTATATTTTCAGGAGTGTGAATACTATGACACCTAATGAGTACCAGAAAGAAGCACTTCGGACCGCATCCGGAATGTCTAAAGGAATACCCTCGTATTCTCAACGGCCTGATGGGTCTGAACGGCGAAACCGGAGAATGCATTGATATTCTCAAAAAGCATCTTTACCAGGGCCACGCTTTCGATAGCGAACACATGGCAAAAAAAGAACTTGGCGATGTCGCATGGTATCTGCCATCAGCGCAGAAGCTATCGGATATGATCTGGAGACGATCTTCCAGATGAACATTGATAAGCTCCGCGCCCGCTATCCCCGATGGTTTTGATGCCGAACACAGTCTGCATCGCAGAGTGAATGATATTTGAAAGGAGCTTGTGAAAATGGATGAGAAAAAATCCACTCAATCATTGATGAAGCAATGGCGGCTCGTGACCGCTCTGTGTCCATTTATATTTCGCCTGATGGCGGTGTTTCTGTTTCGGTCTTCCCGTGGCCGGACGAGGAGACACTCCCGCAACATGAGAGCCAGCGGTCTGATTTCTCACAATGACTACCGGACACGACTTGGCCTATCCCCTATGAAAAAGACTAAGGGAGGAGCACAATGAACGAAAAAGTTCTGAGACATAAAAATCTGCGATGGGCTGAACGAGCTCTACGCACGCAAAACCATGACTATGGCGACAGCTTCCATACCACTTTCGTCGAGGAAGGTCTCGCTATGGCCGTATCCGTCTGGGGGATAAGTTCTCCCGCTTCAAGACCCTGTCCCGCCTTTCCTGCAATGACCGCGACCAGCAGCAAGTTACGGATGAGTCCATTCGTGATACGCTGCTCGATCTCAAACTATGCCATCATGACTGTATTGGAGATGGATACACCGGATGAGAGTCATGCGACTCTGTACGCTTATGACAAGCCTATCTATACTGTTGAGGAGGATAAGTAAGATGAAAGCTAAGAGAGCGCTTTGGCGTGCTTTGCGGCGATCCTCCCTCGTTGTCGCCATGATACTGATGTTCCTGACTGGTTGTAACAGACAAGTCATCGACACGACATTCAGCTATGACAATGCTATCCTGGTGCTTCCCGATGGTTCAGTCATCAGCGGGAAAATTGAAAGCTGGAAAGACTATGATGACGGCGATCAGATTCAGGTAAAAATTGACGGAACTACATATCTGGTTCATTCCGTCAACATCGTACTGATAAAGGAGTAATGATTATGTGGAAGCGCGAACTGATCGCAACAAGATCTATTCTGTATTGATGGTGCTGGCATCTTTGCCGGTTGTTATTTTGGAGAGGGATGGTACGGTCCTTCTCCTTTCTCTTTTTCTTCGGAGTTCCGATGTTCTTCGCAAAAGAAAACTGGATCATGGGAGGACCCGTTCATGAAAGTAAAGAAAGCCGGAAAAAGAGTGTTCGAGCCGTAATGTCCGCTGCCGAGAAAAAGGCTATGGACATGGAGATACAGCGACAGCTCGCAGAGTACGATCGAAAGCATATCCGAGAGATCGACGCTCTGGTTCTGTGGGAGCTGCGAACAGCTCGGCTTCGGCAACAAGAGGCTTAAAAATTCTATGACAACTTCTCCCGCGGCATCGAGGCTTTGATCCGTCGTTATGAGATGGAGCAGGGTGACGATGTCTGGCCTCTGTACCTACAAGCTGAAAGAGATCGGCTGTGATCTTGAAAAGTGGGAGAAAGAAAGAGGTGACCAATGAGCGACCGAAAAACTCAGGAGGGCTACTCAGATCCGACAGCCTACCAGGCTATGATGAACCTTTTGAAAATCGAGGAGCTTCGCTTTTGCCAAGAAGTTGCTCAGGTCTATCAAGGATGTGTGTGACTTGGCGGACTTCGAGATCGAAGGTCGTGTCGTTCTAATCGACAAACGGTC
>VOFC01001670.1_pt1 | contig 15701 bp, 21 predicted proteins | sample 5384161 | NCBI WGS metagenome assembly VOFC01 (sample SAMN12384722, study PRJNA508395) | human gut metagenome | isolation source: healthy gut B | host: Homo sapiens | reverse complement strand
AATATTGCACTGGCATTGACAATCAATAAAGTTTCCGCAAATAAGATCGACAGCCAGATTCAGCAGATCGCCGCAAAGCTGAATATCACAGATATTTTGAACAAATATCCCTATCAGGTTTCAGGCGGACAGAAACAGCGATGTGCCTGTGCGCGGGCAATTATCAATCATCCCCTGTTAAAATCAATCTGGAAATATTAAATAAAGCCATGCGAATAGCGGTTCCCATAGTCGCCTTATTGGTGATTTTTCTAATTTCCTATGTCAATACTTATATGCTCCGAAGAAAGCAGAAAGAGTTTGCTGTCCAGACAATTATTGGGATGGAACAAAGAACAGTTGCATTTATTTTTTTCATGGAAACCATGATTATGGGGGCAATATCCATCATTTTGGGAATACTGCTGGGAATCGGATTATCTCAAATTGTTGGCTATATTGTTATATTTGTCTTTGTTTCCAGATACGATACTTTTTACTCTATTGTTTTTGGTGCGATTTTTATTGTAATGGGGATTAGAAACATTCGCACAGTACGGCAATTAAAAATAATTGATATGCTCCATAATAGCCAGCGAGGAAATGAAAAATTCACTTTATACCATCAACTTTCCAGATGGATTGTGATAGCAGTCATAGCTTCAATCGCTGTCTTTGGAATGATGTTTGCACTCATAATGAAAGTGTCAATTCAACCGCATATTCTTTGGCAACTCATTGCATTGGTAATAGTAGCTACGCTTTCGATAGTGGCTGCGATCTGGTTTTTCATAGAATGTAGGCATGGAAAATCTGGCAGCATACCATTACTATTTTTAACAATTCCATGCTTTATTCAAGGAATTATACTTTTGATATTAAATCAGGTTTTTGAAAGCCTTGTCCGACAAAGATTAGCTATTGAAGCCTATTATACAATGCCACCCGTTTTAGCGATTGTACTTCTTGCGTTTTCAATCCTCGCCCTATTTTCAAATATGTCGTGGATATTGACAAAGACCATAAAAAAGCCATCTGACTTTTACTATCAGAACTTGTTTGTCCTTGGACAGATTAAAAAAGCAAAATGGCAAGCTCCGCAAAGACAATGGGGGTAATTAGCTGTATTTTGATTCTCTCTATTGTGCTGATGGCTTGGCTCCCAGTCAACGCTATTCGTGCCAGTGAGTATCAGAAAATCACCTCTCCTTTTTGATCTTCAGGTTCTTACAACTTATTCAGCTTCATCCTTGAAGGAATTGCCAAAAACCACTTTAGACTATGACTATATTACAAAGTATCTGAACGAAAACGGCTATCCACTTTCTAAAGCTGCTACTGGACAACTGTATCTTTTACAAGCTGGTGATATAGATAAAACTGTTAAAAATGCGCCTCTGCTTGCAATCTCTGTTGACAGTTATAATCAAATGCGTGCTTTGTCTGATCTGCCTGAAATTACACTTGATTCAGATGAATATGGAATTGCATGGAGTTTTGATACCTTGCCAGAAACAATTACACAGTTTAATCAAGAAGTGTCCTCTATTCATGCTGGAAATTCAACATTACACAAAAAAAGCTGGTGCGGATTATCAAGACCCAACAGGAATGGTGTTATTTACAAGCCGTATGCAGGCTGTGTATATCGTACCTGATGAAATATGCAATAATCTTTTGATGGCAACCTCCTTTTATGCGGGCAACACAGAAAAACCGCTGGCATATGATTTCGCTGAAAGATTCGATCAGGAAATGTGGAAGTATCAATTTGGACTTGGAGTTTTTTCAGAAAATCAGCTTTATGTACGATTAGGAACTCTGCAAGATAATGAGGGAATCTCTAATGCTTTGTTATTGCGGCTGGTAGGGACATACGCTGCGTTGGTGCTTATTATAATCTGCTTCACAATCTTGTCCGTACAGCAACTTACAGATACGATTGAGCAGAAAAAGCAATTTCAGACTATATCGAAACTGGGAGTAGAACAGACAGATTGTGGGAGATACATTCGTCAACAGATGATCTTTAAGTTTGGTTTGCCAGTAATGGTATCTTTGATTTTTAGCATTGGGACAATTCTCTTTTTAACGCTTACTGGATATGAGGAATATACTGTCTATATTTCTCTTAATGAAATGTTAACAATTTTTGCTGTTGTTTACGCAGCTTTTATCGGAATCTTAATCAGTTATTTTGTATCGACTTATTACTTGTTCAAAAAGCATATGGCACTATCTTAAAAAAGTAGGAGGCGACGCAATGGAACTAACCCCGACATTGATTTTGAATCTGGTGCTGCTGATCGTCCCGCCCGTTGCCCTTGTGCTGGTGTTCCGGCAATGGCTGGCCCGGCACATCCGCTGGACGGTTGCCTTGACTGCTCTGTGTGATGTTCTCCTGTTTTGGGATGAACTGTTCTACTATGAGAGCTTCGGCCTGTTCGCTGTGCTGATTCTGGTACAGTTGGCGGCCACCGGCGCAGCAGCGTTCCGCATTTACTACAAACAAGGAAAAGGTTGAATAGAAAATAGGTATCATCCACTTAGAAAATATGGAGGTAAAGATATGATGTATAGGACAGAATTGTTAGAAGAAATTACTGTTGAAAATGCGACAGTGAAAATCAGTGCCAAAATAGAGGAAATGGAAAAGGAAAGCTATCGCCTTGTCACAATGTCATTTTGGGGAAACGAAAGGGCTGTATTGGTTTTCAAAAAGGGATTAAAGGGCAGTTTGCTTTAATATGTAGCTATCTAAATAGAAAATTACTCATTCTAAATTAACATCGGAGGTATAACTTATGGAAAAAGAAACAATGGGAACTGTAATTTCAGTTACAAAACAATGGTGGTTAAAAGTGAATCGTAAACCTGTCCGCGCTCACGCTATGGATGGCGCAGCCTTTCCGCATACTATCAAGGTCAAATATACGATAGACGGAAAAGATTACATCTGCCGAAAATGGATTGGCGCAGGAAACAAAGTCCCTGACAAGGGAACAACAATTAAAGTTATCTATTGTGAAGATAAGCCATCGAAAGCAAGAATTGAACTCTAATTCAAATTGACTGACTAACATGGTATGTTTTGGCCTTTGCGGCATAAGACATACCTACATATTCAAACATCTGCCTCCACAGCGGGGAAAAGAAAAAAACCGCTGACGGGCAGAGGATTTCGTGCGCTTTCCTGTATCACTGACGGATACGGCGGTTTTGAGTAGATCAAGGCCGCCGTTTCTTTTTGCTTCGACGACCCCTGCACCGTGTTCTGGCATGGCGGCTTTAGGAGGGAGCCGCCATGCAACGAAAACTACTTCGACAAAATCCGACAGGGATTAGCCTGTCAAAAAAAGCCGTCCCCCGGCAGCGGGGACAAGCGGCTGTGTATATGTACTATACCATGTAGGAAAAGAACATATTGCTTTTTGTTTCGCCCTGTGGGTCTTTGACCTGCCGGGCGAATTTTGTTATTTCCTGCGGTCTGTTTCCCGGCGCAAAAAGAAATTTCAAAAAGTGAAAAAAAAGGAGGCGTTTAGCGGGCAGCCAGAGAGATTCCATTCGCTCTATTGGCGGAAAGGGAGAGAACCACCACATCCCCCATAGAAAGGGGGTGAGAAGATGGAAGCGATCCCCCGCAAATACGGTGAATGGAGCCAGTTTGACCGCTATTGCAAGCTGGTTCTGTACCATGAGGCGATAGATTATCTGCGGGAAATGAAGTGCCGCCGCGACCGTGAAGTGTCGCTGGACGCTGTTTCCCCGGCTGATTGGGACAAGCTCTCGACCGTAGATCGGTATTCCTGCGACAGCTTTACATTCAGTTCGCATGGCTATGACCTACATATCGACAACGAGCTTGTGGCCGAAGCGTTTGCCAGCCTGCCAAAAGACGAGCAGAGTATTTTGATTCTCCGCTTTGTTCTGGATTTGACTGACGAAGAAATCGGCCGCCTGATGGGAATGTCCCGCAGCGCAGTACAGCGCCACAGGACAAGCACCCTGAAAGACTTGCGTATAAAATTGATGGCGTTCATGCCGGAGGGAGGTTAAACGCGGATGAAGCAATCCAGTTACAAGGGCAAAAAAGCCCTCTGCCTGATTTTGTGATCGACGCGGCCTGCGCCGGTAACGCCGAAGCCGTGGAGCGTGTCTTGCAGCATTATGACGGCTATATCAATAAGCTGTGTACCCGGACGCTCTATGACGGCAGCGGCCAGCCTCATATCTGCATTGACGAGTATATGAAGCGCCGATTGCAAATCAAGCTGATCCATTCCATCGTTAGTCCCATTGGCGACTGACGGTTAAGGCCCCGGCCATAGACAGGCGGCTTTCCCTTTCCCCGCCTGCCTGTTTTCCTGGCGGCCCCTTTGCTCCTTGACAAATACGCCCGCAGGACAATGGCGGCGCGTCATAGGGCAGACGGATACATTCTGTCTGTGCCGAGCCGGGCGGCAGGTGCGCCAAGAGGCTTTCCCTCATTGGGGTAAGCGGAGCGATTTTACCGTGCCGTAAAGCAGGTGTGGCAGCCTGCGGGCGACGACGCGCAGATAGGACAATGATACTCCCTTGCCGTCGTAGTCCGAGCGTTTGAAGCGTCGCAGGCAACGAGCAGGGCCGCGTGAGAACCACGCGGGGGTGAGATTCCCGTGGAGCTGTGCCAGCAGCCGTCCGTTATTTTCTGCCCACTTTCGCAAAAAACAACCTTTGTTTTGAAAAGAAAGGGGGCCATGTTATGAGTAATAACGATGTGCCTATTTGGGAAAAATACACGCTTACCATTGAGGAAGCGTCCAAATATTTTCGGATCGGGGAAAACAAACTGCGTCGGCTTGCCGAGGAAAACCCCACCGCTGGATGGGTGATCCTGAACGGCAACCGCATCCAGATCAAACGGAAGCAGTTTGAAAAAATTATTGATTCCCTTGACACAATATAGTGAAAAAGGGCCTTGCGCGTGTTATAATAGGTTATAAGCGTGTCAAGGCTCTTTCCGTCATGGAAAGGAGCATGACGAAATGCCAAGAAAAGAACGAGATGAAAAAAGACGGGACAACAAAGGCCGCCTTTTGAAGTCTGGAGAGAGCCAGCGATCAGATGGAAGATACGCTTACAAATACATTGACACCTTTGGAGAAACCCAGTTTGTTTACTCATGGAAGTTAGTACCTACCGACAAAGTACCTGCCGGAAAGCGGCCCTGTCTTTCCCTGCGCGAGAAGATCAAGCAGATACAGAAAGACCTTGACGACGGGATAGACACCATCGGTAAGAAAATGACCGTGTGCCAGCTTTATGAAAAGTACACCCGGCAGCGCGGGAATGTGCGGAAAGGAACCCAAAAGAGCCGCCAGCAGTTGATGAAACTTCTGTCCGAAGATAAGCTGGGCGCGGCCAGCATTGACAGCGTGAAGCTGTCCGACGCAAAAGAATGGGCCTTGCGTATGCAGGAAAAAAAGGGCGTTGCCTACAACACCATCTGCAACAGCAAGCGTTCCTTGAAAGCCATCTTTTATATGGCCGTACAGGACGACTGCCTCCGCAAGAATCCCTTTGACTTCCAGATCAATGAGGTTATCAACGATGATACCGTACCAAAGGTGCCGCTTACCCCTACACAGGAAAACGAGCTTTTGGACTTCATGCAGAACGATCCCGTCTATGCCAAGTATTATGACGAGGTGGTGATCCTGCTGGAAACCGGGCTTCGTATTTCCGAACTCTGCGGTCTGACGCCAGCTGACCTGAATTTTGAAAAACGCTTTGTAAATGTAGACCACCAGCTTTTGAGAAGCACCGAGGACGGCTACTATATCGAAGCGCCAAAAACAGAAAGCGGATTCCGTCAAGTGCCTATGAGCGCAGCCGCCTATGAAGCGTTTGAGCGCGTGTTGAAGAAGCGCAGGGACGGCAGGTGCATTGAGGTTGACGGTTATAAGGACTTCCTGTTCCTGAACCGGGACGGTCTGCCCAAAACCGCCGTCAACTATGACGCCATGTTCAAGTGCCTTGCCAAGAAGTACAACAAGTGCCACAAGGAGCCGCTGCCCGATGTGATGACGCCGCACACCATGCGGCATACATTCTGTACCAGAATGGCAAACGCGGGCATGAACCCCAAGGCATTGCAGTACATCATGGGACACGCCAACATTGTAATGACGCTGAACTATTACGCCCACGCTACTTTCCATTCCGCACAGGAGGAAATGGAACGGCTGCAAGCCAAGGCAAAAACCACCACAGAGGCCAAGCCGGAGCCTGCGGCGGAAAGCGCCGAGGAAACCAAGGCGGCATAAGTAGTACGCAGAATTTACTACTGCTTTTACTACTTTTGAGAGTGAAAACATGAGGGGTAATAAAAAGATTTGTGAGGTTCTTCCGATATGAAAAGTGCCGGAAAAGCCCGAAATAACGGGATATACCGGCATATAAGAACATCTAAAGAGATACAAGTTGATACATCAATACACTTTGCAGCACTTCCCGAAACAGTTAATTTACATTTTGCTGTTTTGCCGTTGTAGGTTTTATATGTAATAGTCACCGTACCTTGTGATTTAGCAAACACCTTGCCGTTTGAATTGACGGTAGCAATCTTGCTGTTACTGCTTGTCCAATCAGAACGATAGCTATACGCATTACTGTTGAGAGTAGCCGTCAATGTTTTGCTCTGCCCAACCTTTAGAGTAGCCGAAGTGTAATTCAGACTAACACTTGATGGAGCAGATTTGACTGTTACCTTACAAGTAGCTTCTTTTCCATTGTTGAGCTTACATCTTATCGTAGTAGTGCCGGCTGTTTTTGCAGTAACAAGACCGCCTGCCTTTTGGACGGGAGCAATTGCGGTGTTATTCGAGTAATAAAGTCTGTAGTAGGCTGCTGTATTATTCGGAATACTGCTGTTCAAGTCATATTTTTCACCAACACCTAAAGTAATACTTGTTTTATTAAGTGTGATACTGTCAGCAAGTTTTTTGACTGTTACGGTACAGCTTGCAGTCTTGCCGTTATATGTTTTGGCTGTAATCTTTGACGTGCCGACACCGACAGCAGTTATTTTGCCGTTTTCATCAACCGTTGCAATTTTTTTATTGCCTGTTGAAAATGTAACCTGAGATAAATTACCATTTGTCACAGTTGTACTTAAAGCATAAGATTCTGTTGTACCTAAGACTATATCCGTTTTATTCAGCTTAATGCCGGTCGGTACAGTAGTAGGCTTTGGAACAGTTGTAGGTTCTGTAACTGCTTCCGTTGTAGGCTCTGTTGTTGATTCTGCTGTTGTCGGTTGTTCTTCTGTTGGCTCTTTAATCAGACCTACGATAATCTTCTGTACAAGTGTTGAATCAACAACGGTAATCACACCGTCTTTATTAAGGTCATACAGCTTAATTTGTTTTTCATCAAATGTTGTCATACCTACAACATTCTTCTGAATAAGCGTTGCATCTTCGACTGAAAACTTTTTGTCTGTGCTTACTGCTCCTGCACTAAAGGCACAAAGGCTCACAAGAGTAGTGGCAGTAAGTAAGCCCGAAATAATCTTATTTTTTATCTTCATAACTTCCTCCTATATAATTTTTTTGCGTTTCTATATATTAGACAATTGAAATGTCGAAAAGGTTCATTTTTACGAAAAATAAAATATTATTAAAAAGGAGTACATAGACAAGCTACGCATCCGAAAAACACATAGCCCTTTTGTTTGGCTTCTTTATTTTTTAGCATACATTATGTGAAAATTCAATATTTTATAAAAAGCTTTCAAAAACTAAAATTCCGATTACTAAAAAATTTAATTATCTTGCTTCGTATTCTTTTATTTAAAGGAAATATAGTTATGGACAATAACGATAAGATGATTAGAGCATTAGTGGAGCATTGAAAGAAGACAAATGACCTTGTGGTGGCTTTTGAAGATTTTGACGGTCAAATGCACAGGCATATGATTCATTTGCCAAATGAAGATGTTGACAAAATTCTTAATACCGGGATTATGGTGACGGTTCAATTTATTATGTTGAAAGCCGAAAAAGCTATGCAGGGCAAATTACTCTTGATATTAACGGAAAGAAAATGCGTAAAACCGCCTATGGCAAAAACAGAACGCATTGTAAAAAACAAATTGCTTGAGTACCGTATTCAAGCAAAATTGAAAAAACTCACAAAGCATATTATAACGCATACACCGCAATTGAAGAAAACAAAAGATACAGCGGTAAAATTGACATTACACCGTTTTTAATCTATTTTGTCGATAATGTGTACAATGCATATAACGAGAAAACAACTGACGAAAATCTTCTACGTGAAAAAAAAAAATATATTGATAACGGTGAAGTCACCGAAAAGAATCCCGGCTTTGGAAATTTGTACTGTCAAATTACGGTACAGACGAATTTTCCACCAAAATGCTTGAAAAAGATTTTCAAAATGCCGCATATGCCACAATAAGAGGATTTGTGCAGAAATTTGAAAGACTCGGTCTGCTTTCATCGACAAAATACGGTACAAGAATCAAATATAAAATAAACACATAAAAAATCCCCCGACAGCGGTTTCCGTTAGGCTGTCGGGGGATTTTCAGTATTAACATCGTGACGGGACGGAGGCGGTCAAAGCACATCACGAACTTCAAAGGCTAATATAATTTTGAATCGTTCTTCAAAGGTTTTGAGGTTATTGCCGAAAATCTTTTTTGATTTTTGCAAGCTGATAATTTATGGTGTTGCGGTGAACAAAGGTTTCCTGAGCAACCCTCTGAACACTTCCGTCATACTTTAGGTAAAGTCTTAAAAAACTCATATAATCCGTGCCGTTGTCACGGTCATACACTTCAAGCTTTTTGAGATTTTCGTTATAGATACTTTCAAGCAATGGAATATCGTCAACCGCAAGAATCAGCTTTTTAACTTCAAGTCGGTCATAGAACATAGGCGTCATATCTGCATTACCCTGCTTGCTCCATGACTGAAGACATATTTCTTATGGTTTTCAACAATTTTCTCAGGTGTCATAATAATTTCCCCTTTTTAAGATACCAAAAAGATAAACAGAAAATGGGACCTCCTTTTATTCAACGAAGCTCCATTTGCTTTGCGTCTTTTTTTGTTTATGCCATTATTATTCATTTCGTCTGTAATACCTGCGCTTTTAAGACCGTTATCGCCAAGGTTCATATTTGTGCTTACAACTTCGCCGTTCTTAACGATGATTGTATCACCCTTGCAGCTTTTTGCAATATCAGCACCGATAACAGCCGAATAGTCGCTTGTATTTGTATCAATAATAACAATGCCGCCCTCTGTTCTTGCAACGCAAGCCATGAGGTTATACACACCGTCCTCGCCCTCAACGGCTGTCGGCTCTGAAATGCTCTTGACCTTCATACCCTTGAGGTTAGCCTTGAACTGCTTTGTTGTTTCGTCATCAAGGAAATTTGTGCCAACCTTTTTTATCGTCTGACGATGCGATAATCTTGCCGTCAGCGTCTGTCATAACAAATGAATTGATGCCGAGGTTCTTTACAAGTGAGGCATTTGTTTCAGCCGAAGTATTTTCCGTAATAACACTTGCAATTACATTTGCCTTTTCAAAAAGTGAGTTCATAAACTCAAATTTAGTGTAGTTATAGTTATCGCTGTATTCTGTAAGCTGAGCCTTTGCGTCATCAAGATATGTCTGATTTGAGCTTTCTGTTTTTGTTGAAAACAAATTGCAAACTACCGAAACGCAAACCATAACAACAGCAACAATAACTGCCGTTACAACTGCAACACCTTTTTTACCGATTTAGAATCACCCATTGTAATCTTCCTTTCAAAATGTTTTGCTTGCATAAAAAATAATACCATTATTCGACTTTATTTTCAAGTACGGTTCGTGAAATAATTAACAACTGCACATAATTTGACAATATTCTGCATTAACCGATTTTGGGATACAGCTCTGCGAAAAAAGATAATTTGAAAAAAAATGATACATCTATGATACAATGGCAATATAAACTGTGTCTTGGAGGTGGGGTTGTTGGCTGACATATTGATTGTTGAGGACGAAAAGAATATTTCAAATCTTATTGAAATGGCTCTTTCTCGGCACGGGCACAAAACCGATTGTGTGTTTGACGGCGAAAGCTGTGCCGATGTTCTGGATAAAAAAAGCACTTTGACCTTATTCTGCTTGATGTTATGTTGCCGAAAATCAGCGGTTTTGAGCTTATGGACTACATCAAAGGCTTTGACACACCCGTAATTTTCATTACTGCAAAATCAGATATATCGGACAGGGTTTACGGGCTTAACCTGGGGGCTGACGATTACATAACAAAACCGTTCAACATTTCGGAACTTCAGGCAAGAGTCGATGCGGTACTGCGAAGATACAACAAGGCAAAAACAAAAAACTCAGCTTTAAAGACATAGTAATTGACACAAATTCAAGAATAGTCACCAAAAACGGAGTACAAATTGACCTTACATTAAAGGAATACGAAATACTTCTGCTTTTTGTACGCAACAAAAAACATTGCCCTTTACCGTGAAATGATTTACGAAAGGGTATGGAATGAACCGTATATGGGTGACACAAGAACCGTGGATCTGCATATTCAGCGGTTAAGAAAAAAAGCTTGATTTAAAAGACAACATTCAGTCTGTGTATAAAGTCGGTTACCGTCTTGTTGAATAAGCGGAGGGAAAGCCTTAATGAAATTTTCGTGGAAAATATTTTTTATTACTTTTCTTATTATAATTACTTCCTTCGGTGTGGGAGGTTTTCTCCTCATCAACACCGTTTTTACAAACACGCTGAACAACCGCATTGACTCAGCCAAAAAGAACAACAATTACATCACAACAGCACTTTCGGTATATGCAGATAACAACAAACCCACCTACGGAAACTGGGAATATCTTCGTACTTCGGCAATAGGATTTGCAAAACAGATTGCCGGCAATTCGGATTCCAAAAGCAAAATCGGTTCAATAAACGAGCTAAGCTTTTCGGCAGAGGATGAATTTGCTCACGGTATGTCGGTAAACTCCAGAAAAAGCAGAATTGTTACGGAAAACAAAAATACTATATTCAGACAATAAGCAAAATTCAGCTTGTAACCGCAAGCTGTTATATTGAAACGGTTGACGATATAACAAGCGTGTACAGCGACCGTGATATGTACTGCACAATTTATCAGTTCATTCTCATAGGGGTCGCACTGTTTGCGTCAATTTTGCTCGTAATCTTCTCAAAACTTTTGACAAGACCGCTTGTTAAGTTAAAGGATGCGTCAAAAGAAATTGCCAAAGGCAACTTTAATATGAGAGTAAAGGAAAGCCGCGGCATTACATCTTCAACCGAAATAACCGAGCTTTCACAGAGCTTTAACACCATGGCAGATTATGTTGAAGACTACATTGAACAGCTCAAACTTGCCGCACAAAATCGTGACAACTTTATTGCGGATTTTACCCATGAGTTAAAAACTCCGCTGACCTCTGTTATCGGCTATGCGGATATGCTCCGTTCCTACGAAATGGAGCCTGAACAACGCAGAGAATGTGCCGACCTTATCTACAAAGAGGGCAGTCGGCTTGAGGCGCTTTCGCTCAATCTGCTAAACCTTATAGTTTTGAAAAATGATGAAATCAAAACCGTAGACATAAGAACGGACATAATTGCCGATGACACAAAAAAGTCTGTTCTCTTTATTTTGAAAAAAATACGGCGTAAAGCTCAAATTAAATGTTGAAAAAGCAACTGTCAAAGCTGAGCCGTCACTCTTGAAAACGCTTTTTGTACAACCTGATTGACAATGCCTGCAAAGCGAGTGAGAGCGGAAAGCCTGTTACACTAACGGGATATGTTGACAGCGACAGATACCGTTTTTGCGTTACCGACAGCGGTTGCGGAATTGCGGAAGATGACCTTGCCAAAATCACCGAACCGTTTTATATGGTTGACAAATCCCGTTCAAGAAGTATGGGCGGAGCCGGACTCGGACTTTCAATCTGCAATGAAATTGCAAAGCTTCACGGCTCAACTCTTGAAATTGTCAGTGAAGTCGGCAAGGGTACGGACATCAGCTTTACGGTAAGCCTTGCCGATAATTCTGAGGAAAGTGAGGATTTTGAAGATGAAATTTAACCTTAAAAAATCCGCAAAATATATCATCTGCACTCTGCTCACCTTGACCGTAGTCGCAACCGTTGTGTTTCTCCCCCGCTTTTATTATTCGGTAACGGACAATCGGGATTCGGTTGGAAACACGGCGGAAACATTTAAACTTACCGCCGATATAACTACTTTGAGCGGCGGAGAATTTTTGAAACTCGTTTCAAGCGAAGATACCGTTTGGGTTCTTCAAAACAATGCTCCGAAAGCAGAAACTGTAATCAGCTATGCCAAAAAAGCGATAAGCAATCTTGCAAATTCGCTTAAAGACACAAATTTATTTTCCAATATTGCAGGCTACATTCCGCAGTTTTTTACATTTGACAGCTGCAGCGGTTACAAACTTACAATGCGCGGAACACTTGACGGCAATGTAATCGTTTCGTCCGATTTTATGTTTGTCGCATGCAACTATGCCAAAGAGGGCGCACGATACGGACTAAACATAACAATGCTGTTTGACACGGAAACCTTTACAATTTATGAGCTTAACATTGATACAACCTACCTGTCGGACAGCGGTACCGAGAGTGAAAATCCGCTGTATTCGGTTATTCCGTACAGCGACAGTTATGAACAGGAGTTGTCCGATGCACTCATAAAAAATACTGGGGTGTCAGTTCCGATTCAATAACGGTTAATGTAAGTCCCGAATCTTTCAGCATCAACATCTGCCCGCAGCCATTTTTGGAATACAGCAAAATAAACAACGAACAATTTGATTATTATGTGTTATGAAACAACTATGATACATTTTTTGAACAAATTCAGAAACAAGCCTTTTGTATAGTATAGATACACTTACGAAAGGCTTGTTTTTTATGGATATTAAAGAGTATGAGGAATTTTGTAAAAACAGTAAATACGGAAACTTTATGCAGTCGGCAGACTGGGCAAAGGTTAAAAAGGGTTGGATTCCCGAGTATGTTGCAGTTCGTGACGAAAACGGGAAAATCAACGGCTGTACACTTGTGCTTGTAAAGAAAATACCGATTCTCAACACGGCTATGCTTTATGCACCGAGGGGCTTTGTATGCGACACTCACGACAGTAAAACCGTCAGAAAAATATTTGAGCAGATAAAACTGATTGCAGAAAAATATCACGCATACACACTCAAAACCGATCCGCTGATTGACGAAACCGACTTTATCTCGATTAAAAATCTTGTTGACCTCGGCTTTGTTTATCACGGTGAAAAGCAGGGATATGACAACACCCAATGCAGAGAAAATTATGTGCTTGACATAAAAGATAAATCGTGTGATGAAGTTTTTGCAAATTTTAAATCAAAATGGCGGTACAACATCCGCCTTGCAATGAGGAAAGGCGTTGAGTGTAAATTCTGCGGTGAAGATGAGCTTGACGATTTTATGGAGCTTATGAAAGAAACAGGCAGGCGTGACGGCTTTGAAATTCGTTCGGAAGAATATTTCAGAAATTTTTTACAGGCATTTCACGGCAACGCAAAGCTCTGTATCACAAAACTTGACGGAAAAGTTTTGTCGGGTGCATTGCTTGTAAATTATGCAAATGTTGCAAGCTATGTTTACGGCTGTTCATCAAACGAATACAGAAAATATATGCCGAATTATCTTATGCAATGGACGATGATTAAGTACGCAATTGAGAGCGGTTGCCACACATATGATTTTTGCGGTATTCCCTATTGGTATGACGAAACGCATAAAAACTACGGTGTATATCGCTTTAAACAGGGATTTAACGGCAAAGTTAAAACCTATGCCGGCGAGTTTGACTATGTTTTCAGAAACGGAGTAAATCACATTGCCGACCTTGCACTGAAACTGAAAAAGCTTGTGTGAAATATTCATCTGCGTTGAATTTGCAAACCGTATATGCTAAAATGGAGTGGGTAAAATTATCCCACTCCATTTTGTATCGGAGGAATTTTATGTTCTGCGATTTGCATACACATTCAACATTTTCGGACGGCACATTTTCACCTACGGAAATCGTTTTAAAAGCCAAAGAAATCGGGCTTGACGCCGTTGCACTCTGCGACCACAACACGGTTGCCGGACTTGACGAATTTGTTTCGGCAGGTAAAAAGTACGGCGTAACCACCGTTGCGGGGATTGAATTTTCAACCGAATACAATTCAAAACAGCTGCACATTGTCGGTCTGTTTATCAAGGAAGAAAACTATTCCGACATAACCGAAATTATGGCTGAGTCGCAAAAATTAAAGGAGGAAAGCAACAAACTGCTCGTTAAAAAATCTTGCGAAAGACGGCTATATTCTCGACTATGACGAAATCAAAAACAGCACGGTTGACGGCTTTGTAAACCGTGCAAACATCGCCGCCGCTCTTATGCAAAAAGGGCTATGTTTCTTCTGTCAAAGAGGCATTTCAAACCTTGCTTATGTCGAAGTTCGGCTACTATGTTCCGCCGAAAAGACCGTCATCTCTGTATATAATTGAAAGGCTGAAAGGTTTCGGTTCAATATCCGTTCTTGCACACCCGTTTCTCAATATGAACGAAGATGAATTGAGAGAATTTCTGCCAAAAGCAAAGGCTTGCGGTCTTAACGCAACGGAGGCGTACTATTCGCTTTTTGACAATGCCGAAACAGAGCTTGCCGAGAAAATCTGTGACGAATACGGTCTTTTTTGAAAAGCGGCGGAAGTGACTTTCACGGAGCAACAAAACCCGATATTTCGCTTGGAGTCGGAAAAGGAAATCTTGCGATACCGACAGAAATATACAAAAATCTTGCTAATTGTTATCACAACTTCCGATTATAAAATCATCGTCATTATGCAATGCTCCCTGCATTTTACAAACACAACAATTTAATTTCGACTCAAACAACACAAAACAGCGATGAAGAATAATCACCGCTGTTTTTTTGGTTTTATATATCAAGGCTGTCTGCTCTGAGAAGGAAATCATAAATTCCTATTACAAGAATACCTTTCTCCGTGTACCATGGTGCAGGAGTGTCTTTTACAACGATGATTTTCTTGAAAGAATCATCTATACGCAAAAAGAGAATTTGATTCCTGAGCCATTTTCTCACTGTCGGGTATTGCAAAAGCCGACTGCACATAATAACGCTTTGAACCCTTGTTGCAGACAAAATCAACCTCAAGCTGTTTGCGTATAGGATTACCGTTTTTATCGTTTTGAACAACATTGACAAGTCCCACATCAACATTCAAATCACGGTTGACAAGTTCATTGAAGATTATATTTTCCATTGTATGATTTTCTTCAATTTGTCGAAAATTTATTCTTGCATTACGAAGTCCGATATCCGTAAAATAATACTTTTGCGGAGTATCAATATATTTTCTGCCCTTTATATCATATCTCGATGCCTTATTCACAACAAATGCGTCACAAAGATAATCAAGATAATTCTTAATTGTCGCAGAACTGATGACTTTATTTTTCTTTGACTTAAAAGTATCACATAATTTTTTGGGATTTGTCAAAAAGAGCAGGGCTCATATTGTCAAGCATAATTACATCAACATCAGCCTCAAGCGCCTGTCTTAACTCGTCAAGGTTTC
>VOFC01003149.1_pt1 | contig 15714 bp, 25 predicted proteins | sample 5384161 | NCBI WGS metagenome assembly VOFC01 (sample SAMN12384722, study PRJNA508395) | human gut metagenome | isolation source: healthy gut B | host: Homo sapiens | reverse complement strand
ACTGACATAGTGCTCGGCCAGAGGTGATGACGCCCTCGAACATGCAGGATAACCTCCTCTGGGAAGCCCAGATCAAAGAGTTGGGCATAACAGGGAATTTTGCTGCTGCCGGGAGCGTCCACCATGGGGGAAGTGCAGCCGGAGGTAAGGGCTGCGCAGAGCCAAGATCTGATGCCTTTGGACACGGAGGAAGTGGCTCAGCCCTGTGGAAGATCGCAGGCATAGATGTAGTAGGGACGCACACGTATCTTGGACTTCCAGAAGCCAGACCACCCATCATCACATGGGAGCAGTCAGCATACCGGCCAAAGCGGCACGGCCAGCATGGCGCAGGCCTTATGGCCTCTAATGGTGAAATCCCTTTGGGGTGTTAGCGGTGTTCAGCCAGATGGGATGATACTTTACGCAGCATGGCGCACAGCTCGGGGGGCATACGCTGGGGGTGCAGGAGCCCACCGGACGATCTCCACGGGGGATGGCTGGCTTTTCCGATGATGTACTCCAGGTTTCTCATCGGAGACCATCGGACATAGCTCACTGCCGGACAGCAGGACGTCATGACCTTCGGGATGAGTGGCCACATAATCGATGCGCACTTGTCGATCTGGGCCATAGGCACTTCAGTCATTCTGACCGACATGGAACGGGCGGGTGCAGTGGACGGCAGTACATGAAACTGGTCGGTGATCAGCAGCAGCACGCGGTCAGGATAAAGCGGTGGGTCAGGCCGGGGGGGGGGGAGTCGGCATCCTCGTGCAGGGGATCGGCGTCCTCATAGTCGATGCTCCAGCTCCTCCTCAGCCCGAGGGATGGCCATCTTGCGGATGGGATCAAAGGGATCGTCCAGGTCGATCAGGACAGATAGTAGGGGTCACGGCCATGCGCAGCTTGCCCAGGGTCTATGGACACCCTCCTCCTCGTCGGGGTCAGGTTCATGTACTTCTTCAGATCCTCAACCGTCTCGGCGCGGTTGGCAACCTGCCAATGCCAGTCATTCCACAGAGATTTTCGGGGACATCGGCGAACAGACCATTGCGAGTCTTCATATTCGTATTCTCCTTCAAATAAAAATGGATTCTCAAAAGATGGATAGGGCGCAGGGCAGGGAGGCCAGAGACCCTCCTGCCCAACGGCACTCGCTCTGCACAACTTCGTTTAGCAGTACTTCGTCGAACAGCTTACGCAGTTAGTTCTCAACGCGCAGCACGTCCAGGGTGATCTGGGCATGGTTCTTGGGCTTATAGCCATTGCCGATGATCATGGTAAGTAACATCCTGCCGATACCCTCGGCGCCCAGGGCAGCCTTGGTGAAAGAGGTAGCCATGGAGAAGAAGTACACCCAGACCGTCATCGGGGCGGGCAGGATGGCGGACATCTCGCAGGACTCGATGTTCACGCAGCAGATGGACCAGATCATACTCCTTGCCGTCGTTGGCAGCCAGAGCAGCCTCCATAACCTCAACGGGCTTGCGCAGTCGGCCACGATCACGTCGGTGTAAACGCCCAGCTCCAGCAGACCGGGAACCTGCTTGGGATTGCGGACGACGCCCACGACCTTGCCCAGGGCCGACCTTCTTCATAGCCTCCCAGCCGCACAGAACGCCGGACTTGCCGTTGGCACCAGGATCACGCTGTATCACCCTCGTGGGGCAGCTTGCGGGCCTGAGCGGGAGCACCGGCCACGTCCAGGCGGCCAGGGCCAGAGGCTCGGACATATCTCAAGGCATCTTGGCATACAGGGCGGACTCGAACAGGATAGCCTTACCCACGATGTCAACGCGGTCGATATCCTTGTGGATAGCCAGGATCTTCTCGATCTTCAGGGGGTCATGGACAGGGACACCAGGGAGACGATCTTGTCGCCTTCCTTCAGGTCGAAGCCGGGCTTGTTCTTCAGGTCCTCGCCGATGTGAGCGACGACGCCCTTGAACATACCGCCGGAACCGGTGACAGGATTCTGCTGCTTGCCGCGCTCAGCGACGATGCCCAGGATCATTTCGCCGATCTTCTTCTCATCGCCGCCGCAGGCGTCGGAGATCTGGGTGAAAGGAAGCGGAGTCGATGTTCAGGGAAGTGACGTCGCAGACGATCTCGTTGGAATAAACCTTGGTCATGTCGTTGTCGACCTTCCAAGCAGCCTGGGTCAGAACGCCCTTGGGCTCGATAACGCGATGGGTACCGTACTTGTTGCCTTTCAGTTCAGCCATTGTTATATATCCTCCTAAAAATTATCAAAATTGTGTTTACGCTTACTGCAGGGGCTTGAGGCTCAGGATCTCACGAGCCTCGGCGGGCGTGGCGATCTCGCGGCCCAGCTCCTTGGCGATGCGGACGACCTTGGCCACCAACTCGCCGTTGGAAGCGGCCTTCTGGCCCTTGCCCAGGTAGATGTTGTCCTCAAAGCCGACACGGACGTTGCCGCCCATGGCGATGGCAGCGGCCGCCATGGTCCACGCGGCCCGGCCCACGCCGGACACGGTCCAGGTGGAACCGGCAGGGATCTTGCTGGCGAAGAACGCCAGGTTCTCCACGGTGGCGGGAGGTGCAGCCGTGCACGCCCAGCACGAAGTTAAACTGCATGGGGTGGCCGGGGACCTCACCCTTCTTAGCCATGCCGAGAATGGTGTCAATGTGGCCCAGCTCGAAGCACTCGTACTCGGGCTTGATGTTGTTCTCCAGCATGCGCTTGCCGAAAGCACGCATGGTGGGCATAGTGTTGTCGAATACCTCATCGCCGAAGTTACAGGTACCGCAATCCAGAGTGGCCATCTCGGGGAACAGCTCGGTAGGCTGCAGACGCTCCTCCGGGCACATACCGGTGGCGCCGCCGGTGGAGGGGATCATGATCACATCGGGCAGCTCCTTGCGGATAGCGTCCATCACGACCTTGAAGCGCTCACGATCCTGGGTGGGGGTGCCGTCATCCTCGCGGACATGGATGTGCAGGATAGCTGCGCCGGCTTCGTAGGCAGACTTGGCCTCGCGGACCATTTCCTCCACGGTGTAGGGCACGGCGGGGTTCTGCGCCTTGGTGACCTCAGCGCCGCAGATAGCAGCAGTAATAATCAGCTTCTCCATCTTGCCAGCTCCTTACTTCTCGATCTTCTTGCGCTGGCAGTCCTTGGGAGTCACGCAGGTGCCGTGAGCGCGGCAGACCACGATGGGCTCATCCAGAACGTCGGCAGCGGAAGCACTGATGTCGGGGCGGGACACGATGACCTTGCGGGCCTCGAACTTCATGGTGCGGGAGGTATTGCCGATCTTCTCGATCTCGCCATAGGCCTCAATGTAGTCGCCGGCGTATACGGGAGCCTTGAACTCGACAATGTCGTAAGCGCAGAACAGGCCCTCATCACCGTCACACTTAATGAGCAGCTCGGTAGCGACATCGCCGAACAGGTGCACCATGTGGGCACCGTCCACCAGGTTTCCGCCGTAGTGAGCATCCTTGGCGCTCATACGCAGACGCAGCAGAGAAGTCATCTTTTCCATGATAAATTCCTCCTAAAAAAATTTTACAGGAGTTTCTTATAACGCCGGCCAATCGGCGCCTTTCTTTTTTCGGGCATGAAAAAAGGCGCTATCTGGTCAAGGTCTATGACCAATAGCGCTCCATGTCTTAAAGGACATGACAGTTGCACCGCTTACACGGCACCCCAGGAATACGCTGCACAGACCGGCATTGTCCTTCGGCAAAGGGCCCCTTCGCCGCTCTCCATGCTAACCCTGTCTGTCCCCTGCGATCAACTACCCTGTCTTCTGCGCCTCTATTGTTGTTAGTATGGAATTCTGTAGCACCCTTCAAATTATAATACATTCAGCCAATTTGTCAAGGGAGATTGTGACAGAAAAATGACAATAAGTTTTTGAACGATGCAACAGTTTTTTCATTGTTTCGGGCCACGAAAAAAGGACGGCTCTTGCCGTCGCTTTCCGCCTGCACGCAGATTTCCCCCTGTCCTGTTTTCTCAATAATTTTCCTCGATCAGATGCAGGATCTCCGGCTTCAGCGACAGCATCCGGCAGATGTTCAGGGCGTCCCTGGGGGGCAGTCGGATTTTCCCCTCCACCCGGTACAGGCCATAGTTCATGTGCCGGGCGATGACTCGTATGCCGTCCTCCCCGTGCGGCCAGCTCCCGGCGGATCTGCTCGGGGTCCACGTCCCGCAGGCCGATGATCTGATAGTGGGACCCGGGCGTGCTCGGCCACCTTGTCATAGTGGGTGGTGAGCAGGAGATGGCATTGATATCATTGAAGTATTTCGTCACGGCCTGAACGATCACCGCGCCCTCGTCGGGATTGGTGCCCCGGGCGAACTCGTCCAGCAAGAACAGGGAGTAGCCCCTGCTCCTACCTCTGCCAGGGCCTTTTTGAACTGCACGATCTCCGAGCCGAAGCCGGACAGGCCCGATTGGATGGACTGCATGTCCTCAAAGAGCATCTTCATCGCTGAAAACAGCGGCATCCGGGCCTCCTTGGCGCATACCAGAAAGCCCGCCTGCAAAGCAGCACATTCAGGGCCACGGTTTTCATGGCCACGGACTTGCCGCCCATGTTGGCGCCGGTGATCACCGCCGCTCCCCGGTCCAGGAGATGGACACCGGCACAAAGCTGCCCGACCCTGCTCCTGCAAAGGTCGCACAGCCCGGGTTGATCATATCCGTCAGCCCAGAGCGGTGTCGGTGATTTCCGGCCGTACCCCACCGTACCGGTGGGCAAACAGGGCCTTCTGAATGAGGAAATCCAGCCGCCCGGCGGTGTCGTCGGCATCGGCCATCAGGTCGTCGGCCAGAGGGGCCAGGGCCGCGCCCATGGCCCGGCGGACCTTCATCTCCCTCGCTGTCCCTCCTCGGCGCAGATGCGCACCCGCTTCTGCCGCAGATCGTCCTTCTCTGCGTCAGTCTGGGCCCGGTACAGCTGCTCCTCCACCTGCTTCTGGCGGCGCGGATCTCCCGCAGCTTCGGCGTGGCGGCGTCGGGGATGTAGAAGCCACGGCTGCGGGTGTTTTCCCGGATCCAGAATGGCCAGGCCGGAGCCGGATCATGAAAGGAGAGGCCCGTCAGGCCCGCCGCATCCCGCAGCCGCTCAAACAGGGGCGCAGGCTCTCCAGCCGCTGGAGATAGCCCTTCAGCTCGAACAGCTCCACATGGTCCGGGACCTCCAGCGCCTGGCACCGGCGCAGAGAGCCACGGATGTCCTTCATCTGGCACAGCACCACACAGATCTGGTCGTACAGGTCCTTCAGCTCCTCCGCATGGGCGGCGGCCCGCTCCACGTTGCGCAGCTCCTGCTCCAGCTCCTGCCGCTCGTCCGGGGTATAGTACCGTAAGCGGCGGATCTTCTCCTGACCAAAGGGGCTGCACCCATGGAGAGTCTCCAGAGCATACTGCAGGCCGATTTGTTGCCTTTCCTCGAACCGGATCTCGAAATCATGCCAGCTCCTCCTTTACATTGATCACCGGAACGTCCACGGCCTCCCGCATCCGGGCCATGAACTCGTCTTTATCGAACTTCCACCCGTAGGCGGACACGGGGTTGATGGTGACGCACAGGGTCCGGGCTGCCTCGGCAGTTTCCAGCCGCACCTGCCGGGTCTGAGCTTGTCCAGGGTATCCGGCGTCAGCAGCACCCGGCTGGGGTCCTTACCACCAGCCGTCCGCCCCGCAGCACGCCGCTGCGCAGCAGGGGCACCACCCATGGAGTCCGTCAGCGCTCCGGGGGCCAGGGCCTCGCCGTGCTCTTTCAGGCACATTTCTCCAGGCCGTCCTCCTCCTGCCTCCGGCGGCAGGGTCTCCGCCTTGGGCAGATTCATGATGCGGTAGATATTGGCGGTATCCGCCACCACCTTTTCCATGCTCATGTGATACGACGCGCCGGTGCACAGCACCACGCCCTCGGCAACCGCCCGGGCGCCCAGGGATTTCCGGCCCAGTGCCCCGTCGATGATGGACTTGTCCGCTCCCAAATCAAAGAAACATCCGGGATACCTCCCGCAGCTGGCTGGTGATGGACGGCCCTGCCAGCTGGACATTGCCGGCGCTGCGGGCCCGAAGGATCACCACCTCACCCAAAGGCGTGGGGATGCCGGTGGTGACCAAAATCTCCTGGGTCACGTCGCCCAGGCGCAGCATGTCCCGGGCCGTGGCGATCAGGGTTCCCTCCCGGACGAAAATGCCGGGCTTTTCTGTACCGGTCACCACGTCGGTGGACTCGCCGTCCCGCCCGATGGAGGTCAGGCCCAGCGTCCCCCGAGCCGGTCATGGTGCAGCATCCAGTTGAGCATGGTGGTTTTTCCTGCGTTTTTGCACATGCCCACAATGGACATGGTTTTCACGCTGTTCAATATCTCCAGCAGCTGTGAGGACATATGATTCCCCCGGTGTAAGTCAATCTAAAATCATATTATAGCGTATATTTTGTCAAAAGAAAAGGGGTGATTTTTTCCGGCAGAAATGACCGGAATCGGTCTTGCAAAACCGGGAAAACTTGGGTATAATAGTTTGGATAAACTGCGGTATTATGCCGCCAGAGCTAAAGAGGAACAACAAATGAGCACCATCATCACCTCCGTGGACCGGCACAGCCCGGCGGAAGCGGGCCGGAATCGCCGCCGGGGGCAGCTGCTGACCATCAACGGCCACGAGATCATCGACGTGCTGGACTATCGCTTTTTACGGCTACGATACCGACTGCCGCCTGGGCTGCGGGAGCCCTCCGGGCCGTGCGGACCGTGTCCCTGCGCAAGCCCGGAGGGCCGGGACCTGGGCCTGAATTTCGACACCGTTCTGATGGACGAAATGCGCTCCTGTGCCAATCACTGCATCTTTCTGCTTTGTGGACCAGATGCCTCCCGGTATGCGCTCCACGCTGTATTTCAAGGATGACGACGCACGGCTGAGCTTTCTGCTGGGCAACTATATCACCCTGACCAACCTGACGGAACGGGAGGCCCAGCGGATCATTGACCTGCACATCAGCCCCATCAACGTCTCCGTCCACGCCACCGACCCACAGCTGCACTGCACCATGCTTGGAACAAGAACGCCCTGCCCGGTCGCTGGACTATATCCAGGCCTTCTGCAAGGCCGGTATCGTCATGAACGGGCAGATCGTGGTTTGCCCCGGCTGGAACGACGGTGACCAACTGCGCCGCACCCTGCGGGACTTGACCGAGTGGCAGTTCTCCAGCTGCTCTCTTGTGCCGGTGGGTATCACCAAGTACCGCCAGGGTCTGGCTAAGCTCCGGCCGGTGGACGCGGACTGCCGCCGGGACATCATTGCCATCGCCGAGGAATTCGGGGCTGGAAAATCTGCGCCGCTTCGGCACCCGTAGGTTCTTCTGTGCTGACGAACTGTTCCTGCGGGCCGGACTGGATCTGCCCCAAGAGGACTACTACGAGGGCTATCGGCAGCTGGAAAACGGCGTGGGTATGCTGCGCTCACTGGAGCAGGACTTCCTCAGCGCCATGCGCATGGAGGACACGATGAAGCGCCCTCCCCCTTCACCATCGCCACCGGCACGGCGGCGGCGCCGTTTCTGGCATACCTGCTGCAGCGGGCCATGGCGTATTATCCCAGCCCTGCGGGGGCAGGTGATCGCCGTGGAAAACGACTTTTTCGGCCACACCATCGACGTAGCCGGTCTGCTGACGGGGCAGGACCTGTCGGCGCAGCTGCGCGTCCCGGATCTGGGCCGGGTGCTGCTGCCGCTGCATATGCTGCGGCACGGCGAAAACGTATTTTTGGACGACTACACCGTGGAGCGGCTCAGCGCTGAGCTGGGCTGCCCGGTGCAGATCGTGGGATAGACGGCGGCGACCTCTTGGACGCCATGCTGGAAAGAGCGCCGCATCCAAATAGGGATAAACTATGGCATTACCTTTGATAGCGATCGTGGGACGCCCCAACGTGGGCAAGTCCATGCTGTTCAATAAGATCATCGGCCGGCGGCTGTCCATCGTAGAGGACACCCCGGCGTCACCCGTGACCGTATCTACGGTGAGAGCGAGTGGGTGGGCCGCAGGTTCCGCCTGGTGGACACCGGCGGCATCGAGCCCAATACAGACAGCCAGATTCTGTCCTTCATGCGGGAGCAGGCCCAGATCGCCATCGACAACGCCGACGTCATTATCTTCGTCACGGATATCAAGACCGGCCTGACTGCCTCCGACCAGGAGGTGGCCAGTATGCTTCAGCGCAGCCTTAAGCCCATCGTGCTGGCGGTGAACAAGGTGGACTCCGTGGGCGCCGTCGATCCCGACTTCTACGAGTTCTACAATCTCGGTCTGGGCGACCCCGTGGCTGTCTCCGCCGTCCACGGTCACGGCACCGGTGACCTGCTGGACGAATGCATCAAGTATTTTCCGCCGGAAACGGATGATGAGGACGACTCCGACGTGGTACAGGTGGCCATTATCGGAAAGCCCAATGTAGGTAAATCCAGCTTGACGAACCGTATTCTGGGCGAGGAACGCGTTATCGTCAGCAATGTAGCCGGCACCACCCGTGACGCCATCGACAGCTACTTTGAGAACCAGTACGGCAAATATAATTTCATCGACACCGCCGGTATGCGGAAAAAGTCCAAGGTAGATGACAACATCGAAAAATACAGCGTTCTGCGGGCCACCATGGCTATTGAGCGCAGCGACGTCTGCCTCATTCTCATCGATGCTCAGGAGGGTGTCACCGAGCAGGACACCAAGGTCGCCGGTCTGGCGCATGACGCGGGCAAGGCATGCATTATCGTGGTGAACAAATGGGACCTGATCGAAAAGGACGGCAAGACCATGGACCGTATGCGTGAGGATATCCGCCGGGACCTGAGCTATATGCCCTATGCCCCCATTCTGTTCATCTCCGCCCTGACCGGCCAGCGGGTGGGCCGTCTCTTTGAGCTGATCAACTACGTCAACGATCAGGCGGCCATGCGAATCACCACCGGCACGCTGAACAGTGTGCTGGCAGACGCGCAGACCCGCGTCCAGCCCCCCACGGACAAGGGCCGCCGCCTGAAGATCTACTACATGACCCAGGTGGGCGTCAAGCCGCCCCACTTCGTCATCTTCTGCAACGACAAAAAGCTCTTCCACTTCTCCTACCAGCGGTATCTGGAAAACCAGCTCCGCAGCGTGTTCGGCCTGGAGGGCACCCCTATCGTGCTGACTATCCGCCAGAAGGGAGAGGACGACGGTTGAACCATCTCATCGGTCTACACTGCTGGCCTCACTGGTCATATTGCTGCTGGGCTATTTCTTAGGTTGTCTCAACGGCTCGGTAATGGTCAGCCACTTCATCATCAAGGACGATGTGCGGCAGCACGGCAGCGGCAATGCGGGCCTGACCAACTTCTACCGCACCTACGGTGCCAAATACGCACTGGGCGTCATCCTCTTCGACATGGGTAAAACAGTGATTGCCTGCCTGATTGGCGGTGCAGCCTTCGACTATCTGGCCGGCGACTGGATGTTGGGCGTCCTGCTGGGTGGCCTTGGCTGTGAGTTGGGTCATATGTTCCCGGTGTTCTTCGGCTTCAAAGGCGGCAAGGGCATCCTGTCCGGCGGTACGCTGGTGTGGCTGCTGGATTGGCGCGTAGGACTCATCGCTTGGGGGCTGTTCGCCGCCCTGTGGCTGCTGACGAGATACGTCTCTCTCGGCTCCGTCTGCGCCGCCGCCTCCATGCCCGTCACCACATTTTTCTTCTGCGGCCGCAGCCTCCTCTACACGGCGCTGGCCGTGCTGATCGCCGCGCTGGTGATCTGGTGCCACCGGGAGAATATCACGCGCCTGCTGCATCATCAGGAGCGCAAATTCCAATGGCACACCGGCACACCGAAAGAGAAAGAGTAAACAGAGAAAGGACATCACTGACATGAAACACAATCAGATGCGGCAGGTGGTCTTCCCCATTCTGGCCGCCTTCATCTGGGGCACCGCCTTTGTTGCGCAGGATCTTTGCGCCGACGCCATCGGCACCTTCACCTTCAACGCCAGCCCGCTACTTTATCGCTGTGCTGGCTCTGCTGGTGGTCATCCTCATCAGCGACAAGCTGAAGAAGGACAAGCCCGTCCTCTCCCCCGCCGAGAAAAAAGCCGCCAACAAGCAGCTGTGGCTCGGGCGGACTGTGCTGCGGCGCGGCTCTCGCCATCGCCTCCAACTTCCAGCAGGCGGGTCTGGTGGCCGGCACCGACGCCGGCAAGGCCGGCTTCCTGACCGCGCTGTGTGTGGTGCTGGTTCCCGTATGCGGTCTGTTCTTCAAGCGGAAGGTCAGCCTCCCCGTCTGGATCGCCGTGGCGCTGTCCGTGATCGCGCTGTATCTGCTGTGCATCAACGGTGAATTCTCCCTCGCCCCCGGCGACCTGCTGATCCTCGTGTGCGCCGTGTGCTTCGCCGTACATATTCTTGTCATCGACCACTTCACCGCCACTGTGGACGGCGTAAAGCTCAGCTGTCTGCAATTCCTGTTCGCGGCCCTTATCTCCACCGTGTGTATGTTCCTCTTCGAGGACGTGGACTTCGCCGCCATCTGGAGCTGCATCCTTCCTCTGCTGTACGTGGGTGTGTTCTCCTGCGGCGTGGGCTACACCCCTGCAAATTCTGGCACAGAAGGGCTCCAATCCCACGGTGGTCACCATCCTGCTGAGTCTGGAGAGCGTGTTCGCCGTCATCGCCGGTGCCATCATCCTCAACCAGCAGATGTCCGTCCGGGAATATATCGGCTGCGCCGTGATGTTCGCCGCCGTTCTTCTGGCCCAGATCGACTTCCCCGTGAAACAGAAAGCCGAATAAAGTGCAAAAAAAGCACCCGAGCGGGTGCTTCTTTTCGCTTTTGGCTGTCTCAGAACAGCGTCACCTGACTGGTATCCGCCATACCGGCAAAGGCGCCCAGCGCCTTCAGCTGCTCGATATGGGTCTTACTAAGCTTGTTGCAGATGGTGGCGAACTCCTCTACAGAGATGAAGGTTTTTCCCTTTCGCTTCTCCACCGTGTCCAGCGCCGCCGTCTCACCCAGACCGCGCACCGTTACAAAGGGAGGCAGCAGGCCGTTTTCCCGTGATCTTGAAGGGTGTGGCGTCGGAGTCGTAGATGCTGATGGTATCAAAGTGGAAGCCACGCAGATAGAACTCGTAGCACACCTCCAGCGTCACCATCAGGTTCTGTTCCACGTCGGTGGCGTCCTTATTGTTCTCGATCTCCCTGATTTTCTGCTTCACCGCATCCATGCCGGCGCAGCAGTACTCCGCGTCGAAGGCCTTGGCCCGGATGGAGAAGAACGTAGCGTAGAAGGCCAGCGGCTCATGCACCTTGAACCACGCAATACGGAACGCCATCATCACATAGGCCACAGCGTGGGCCTTAGGGGAACAGATAGCCGATCTTGGCCAGAGAGCCGATATACCAATCCGGCACCTGATGCTCCCGCATAGCCTCCTCCCAGCCGTCCTCGAAGCCCTTTTTCTTTACTTTGCCCTTACGCACCGCCTCCATGATCTTAAAGCTCATCTTCGGCTCCAGCCCCATGGAGATCAGGTACAACATGATATCATCGCGGCAGCCCACCGTCTCCAAAACGCTGGCCGTGCCGCCCACGATCAAGTCCCGGGCATTGCCCAGCCACACGTCGGTACCGTGGGAGAAGCCGGACAACCGTACCAGGGTATTGAAATCCTGGGGCATGGTATCCATCAGCATACCGCGGGTGAACCGGGTGTTGAACTCCGGGATAGCCACGGCGCCGGTGGGCCCCAGTATCTCGTCATTTTCAAAGCCCAGCACCTTGGACGAGGTGAAAATACTCATGGTATCCGGGTCATCCAAGGGGATGGCCCGCGCGTTCACGCCGGTCAGGTCCTCCAGCATTTTGATCATGGTGGGGTCATCGTGTCCCAGCATATCCAGCTTCAGGAGGTTGTCCTCCATGCAGTGATACTCGAAATGGGTGGTCACAGTGTCGCTGTTGGCATCGTCTGCCGGGTGCTGCACCGCGGTAAAATCCTCCACATCCATATCATCCGGCACCACCACCAGCCCACCGGGGTGCTGCCCCGTAGTACGCCGCACGCCCACGCAGCCCAGCGTCAGGCGATCCAGCTCCGCGTTGGAGGCCGTCTCGCCCCGTTCCTCCAGGTATTTCTTCACCATGCCGAAGGCGGTCTTTTCCGCTAGGGTACCGATGGTCCCCGCGCGGAACACCTGGGTCTTGCCGAACATCTCGATGGCGTGCTGGTGTGCCCGGGCCTGGTACTCACCGGAGAAATTCAGGTCGATATCCGGCACCTTACCGCCGCCGTAGCCCAAAAACGTCTCAAAGGGGATGTCAAATCCGTCCTTAGCGTACTTTGCCCCGCACATCGGGCAATTCTTATCGGGCATATCCGCGCCGCAGCCGTAGCTGCCATCGGTGATGAACTCAATATGGCGGCAGTTGGGGCAGCGGTAGTGGGGCGGCAGGGAGTTCACCTCGGTGATGCCGGACATATAGGCCACCGGTGAGGACCCCACCGAGCCACGGGAGCCCACCAGATAGCCGTTTTCCAGGCTGCGCTGCACCAGCTTCTGGGCGGACATATACACCACGTCGTACTTGCCCAGAATGCTTTTCAGTTCCACGTTCAGCCGGTCCACGATCAGCTGAGGCGGCTCGTCGCCGTACAGCTCGTGGCACTTGTCCCACACGCGGTCGTGCAGCTCCTGCTCCGAGTTCTCCAGCCGCGGCGGGAACAGCCGTCCCGGCGGCAGCAGCTCGATGTCCTCGATGCGGTCGGCGATGCCGCGCGGATCATCGATGACCACCGGTGGGCTTCCTCCTCCCCCAGGTAGGCGAACTCCTCCAGCATCTCCTCCGTGGTCTTGAAGTAGATGGGCAGCGGCGCGTCCGCGTCCGCAAACTTCTTGCTGGCCAGCAGGATATGGCGGTATACCTCATCCTCCGGCTCCTGGAAGTGCACATCACCGGTGGCGCACACGGGCTTGCCCAGCTCCCGGCCCAACCGGACGATAGTACGGTTGAACTCCCGCAGCTCATCCTCTGACTGCACCGTGCCGTTGCGAAGCATGAACATATTATTGCAGATGGGCTGTATCTCCAGGTAATCGTAGAACGATGCGTGCGCTTCAGCTCCGCCCAGTCCTTGCGGTCCGCCACCGCCCGGAACAGCTCGCCTGCTTCGCAGGCTGAGCCGATAATGAGGCCTTCCCGATGGGCGATCAGCTCCGTCTTAGGGATAATGGGCACACGCTTGAAATACTTGAGATTGGAAGCCGAGATCAACTGATACAGGTGCTTCAGGCCCAGCTTGTTCTTCGCCAGGATGATAATATGCTTGGGGTGCCGGCTGCCGCCGCCCCGGGGCCGCAGCTTCTCCATCTGCCCGTTGATCTCCTGCAGACGGGAAATTCCCATCTCCCGCCGCATTCTCTCAAAAAAGGGTATCAGCATATACCCCACCATCCCCGCGTCGTCCGACGCCCGGTGGTGGTTGAAGGCGGGCAGATCCAAATGCTCCGCCACGATGTCCAGCTTATGTTTGTGCAGCTCCGGCAGCAGGTTCTGCGCCAGGATCAGGCTGTCGATGTACGTGGGGTCGAATTCCAGCCCCGCCCTGCGGCATCCGGCCCGGATAAACCCGATGTCGAACTCCGCATTGTGGGCCGCCAGCGGTCGCCCGTCCACGAACTTCAAAAACGCTGCCAGTGCCTCCTCCGGCGGCGGCGCGTCCGCCAGCATGGCATCCGTAATGCCCGTCAGGCCGATGATCTCCGGCGTCAGCCGACGGCCGGGGTTCACGAAGGTCTGAAACGTATCCGTGATCTTCCCGTTTTTCAGCACCACTGCGCCGATCTCCGTGATGGCCTCCCGCTGTACCTTCAATCCGGTGGTTTCAATGTCGAAGCACACGATCTCGTCGTCAAAGTTCTGATCCTGCGGACCGTGGACGGCGATGCGGTCGTCGAGGTTGTTGACATAATACCCCTCCACGCCGTACAGGATCTTGATCTTCCCCTTGCCCGCGTCCCGCGCCTTTGGGAATGCCTGCACCGTGCCGTGGTCGGTAATGGCAATAGCCGGGTGGCCCCAGGCTGCCGCCTGCTTTACCACCTTGCCCACATCCGTCAGAGCATCCATGCTGCTCATCTGCGTATGCAGGTGCAGCTCCACCCGCTTCTCCGGTGCATTGTCCTGCCGGGCCGCGTGGCTGATCTTCATAATATTCACCGGCCGCAGCAGGATATCCTTCCCGTCGTAGGTCAGTTCCACCTTGCCCTGCAGGCGCAGCCACATCCCGTCGTTGATCGCGCCGCCCAGCACCTTGGCCTCTTTTTCATCCATGGCCTTCCGCACGGCCACGGAGCCGCGCTCATCGGTGATGTTGAAGTTCAGCGTCCACATTCCCTTGCGCCGCGTCTCATAGCACTCTGCCTTGAATACCCGGCCCTCCACAATAGCGCTGCCCTGCTTGATATTCAGTTCGCCGATAGGCGTCAGCTTTCCGGTGATCGTCTTGCCCCAGATCACCCCGTTGTCGCCCTTTTGCTCGCCGGTGCCGCAGAAATGCAGCAGCACCTGCCGCAGATCATACTGCTGCGCCAGCATCTGCTGCAGGGCGTCCTGTGCCGCCTGGGGCAGTGTCTCACTGCTTTCCACCTGCACCTCCAGCGTCCGGCCCGCCATATCCAGCGCGCCGCTGATAATGCAGGCATCGTGCAGCAGCAGGCGCAGCTGCCGCGGCGCCTGAAAGCTCTCAAACAGCGTAAAAACGGTACTCTCTCCGCCATGTTTCTCCCCTATCGTATCTCTTGTCACAGCTTGTCGATCTCCTCGAACAGCGCGTCCACCAGCTGGTCCTCCGGCACCTTCCGCAGAACCGTTCCCTTGGCGAACAGCAGTCCCTCGCCCTTGCCTCCGGCGATGCCCACATCCGCAGCAGTGGCCTCCCCGGTCCGTTGACCACACCCCATCACCGCCACGGTGATGGGCTTGTCACAGCTCTTCAGCCGCCGTTCCACCTCCCGGGCGATGGGCAGCATATCATACTTCGTCCGCCCGCAGGTAGGGCAGGCGATCAGGTCCGGCCCCGTCCGCCGCAGACCGCAGGCCTGCAAAATACGCTTGGCGGCCACTACTTCCTCCACCGGGTCGGCAGTCAGGCTCACCCGCAGCGTATCGCCGATACCCCGACACAGCAGTCCGCCGATACCGATGGCCGACTTCAGCACCCCATCTCCGGTGTGCCGGCCTCGGTGACGCCCAGATGCAGCGGATAGTCCATCTTTCGTGCAGCAGCTCGTAGGCCGCCATATTTACCGGCACCCGGGAGCACTTCACGGAGATGCAGATATCCCCGAAGCCGCACTCCTCCAACAGGCGCACATGTCCCAGTGCACTCTCGGCCAGCGCCTCGGCAGTCACGCCGCCGTATTTTTGCGCCAGGTCCTTCTCCAGCGAGCCGCCGTTGACGCCCACACGGATCGGAATGCCCCGCTCTCGGCAGGCGTCGGCCACGGCCCGCACGCGGTCCTTCGACCCGATGTTGCCGGGGTTGATGCGTATTTTATCCACACCGCCGTCCACACACAGCGCCAGCCGGTAATCAAAGTGGATATCCGCCACCAGCGGGATGTGTATAGCCGCCTTGATGCTCGGAATGGCCCGTGCGGCCTCCGTGGGCACCGCCACACGCACGATCTCACAGCCCGCCTGCTCCAGGCGCTG
>VOFC01005979.1_pt1 | contig 15719 bp, 31 predicted proteins | sample 5384161 | NCBI WGS metagenome assembly VOFC01 (sample SAMN12384722, study PRJNA508395) | human gut metagenome | isolation source: healthy gut B | host: Homo sapiens | reverse complement strand
AATATAATTAGAAAGCGCATTTAAAAACGTTGTTTTTCGGATCCCGTACCTCCGCAGATAAAAATATTGTACTTTTGCCTGCACCAGCGGTTTTAAAATATCCACAATTTGGGGTGGTGAACCATACGCAATTAACCGTTCAATTGTCATAGGTGTCTTCGAGAACTTACGAATCGTGACAATGGGACCGCACAACGAAATCGGCGGCAGCACCACATTCACACGCGACCCGTCCGGCAATCTGGTATCACAGATCGGATTTGCCTGATTGACCTCTCTTCCTGCCTGTCCCACAATCCGTTGAATAATGTCCTCCAGATTCTGTTCGCTTTCAAAATGCTATCCAGCTTATACAAGCGTCCATTCTGCTCAATGAAAATCCGATCCGGTCCGTTAATCATCACCTCTGTAATCGTGTCATCATTGATAATTCTGTCGAGCAGACCAAACCCGCGGATGGCGCCGTAAACCTGTCCCGCAATCGAAATTTTCTGCTGAATGGAACAGTACGCATCACTCATATACTCATTTACAATCTGTTCCACTTTTCTTCCAGTTCTTCATTGGAGATCTGTGCCAGCTGAAAATGATCCGTTATGTACTTTTTATTTCAAGAACTTTCTTCTGTTCTTCCTCACGTCATTTTGCAACTCCTATTTTACTATATAACTTTTGCAAAGTTAGGAATGTTTATCAGTTGTTCGATTACCTGCTGCGTCGTCGCGCATGCTCAAAGCGTGGAACACCACCCAGTTCTTCCAGGTCAAGCCCCTGCACAGCCTTTGGATGTCTTATTGCTGAATTTGTTATAATACAAATATGCCTGGCTCATAAGAACCTCATTTTTCTGCTGCGCCCACAGTCTCATTGTCTGCAGCCCACGTTCCAATTTCATATTGGAAATATCCGTTCCGTCGCTCACAAATACAATTTTGGAAGAATATTCAATATTTTTTTTCTACTTTGGGATTCAAATCCAGATCGATATCGGTTATAATACAGTCATATCTGCCGGATGCACACAGTTCATCCAGCAATGTCTTAACATCTGTTTCATCCATTTCCTGTATCCAGGGGCAACTTTCGGACTGGCATAAAATAAACACCGGATGCATCCTGTCTTAACGTTACTCTCCAGCTTTATATTCAAATTATTCCGCTTGCTTTTGACGGCATATAACAGATCGCCGAAATCTGTCTGTCCCTCTCCATGAAAAGAAACTGTCTGTCGTTCCGAAACGTTCCAGATTTAAGTACAAAACCCTGGCTCCACGTCTGACTGCATAGATGCAGAACGCCGCTGCGACTGTAGAACAGCCCGTTCCTCCCGAAAACGATCCGAATGATATCACTTCCGTTGTATTCTGATGATTGGATGAATATCCGCTGATAACTTTTGTCGTATTTTTTTCCGCATAAAAAATCTAAGATTTGCTTATAGAAAGTCTCCGCGCGCTGATATTTGAATATCGTGCGCTGTCCATGTATTTCTTCCGTTTCTGCATTTTTTTCTGCAATATAGGCAAAAGCATGTATTTTCGGGAATGTCCGCCACATTCACTTCAAACTGTTCATTCGCAAGAAATACCTCCACTTTTCCCCGACTGCACACACTGAAGTGCCACTTTGGAATCGGAAAAGGAATAAAATTCAATACCCGGTCCGGGTATTTATTTAAAAATACGGTTGATAATCGTTCCAAATAATTTTTGTCTTTGTCTAATAAAAAAGCCAATTTTTATCTTCATGTTGTATTCTTCTTTCCGCCATCTACCAGATGCGACAAAATTTCACAAAAAATTCACTTTTTTATTATATTTTCTCCATTTTCCCGTTTCAACGTGACACTCTGTGTGTGACACATTTTACATCGTTCGTTTGGAGCTCTCCTCCCCCAGATTTGCCGTATTCTTTCCGTTGTAGTTTCTGCATCCAGAAACAGATCATTATCAGGGCAAATTTTTCAAAAGCCGCACAAGGAATCATAGACCTCCATTCTTTACCTCAGCAGCAGCTGTTGTTTCCTTCTTTTTGCGCCAGATTCCACCGTTCCGCGTCCGCCGGTAAAATCCCGATGCCGGTTCCATCGCAAGCTTCGTCTCATCCGCCATATATGCCAGGCACTGTCCTTCCCCGATCCTTGCCAGCCAGTGCCCCACACGGTTTACCCGCTCGGTCTGCGACATTCCGCCATCCTCACGCGCTCCCTGGCACGTGCCGCAATCCGCACGATCCGATTCAGAATATGCCCTCAATGCCCGCTCGAAAAATAATATTTCCCGCGATGCCCGTTCCCTCCCGGGAATTTCCCTGCGTCATCCGAAGATTTTCTCTCAGCCGGAACAACAGGACACTCGGGAAATAACCGAATTCCATATATGTTCCATCCATCTGAATATCACGCAGGATGCCTTCATCCGCACCTTCCAACTCATATAATGCATGGCAAGTTTTGCTGCGCTTTTCTTCATATAGTTATGCCCCGCAAAAAATTCCGCTGCTGCACTTTTTGCAGAATCATGCATTCGCTCCGCTCCTTATTGCCAGGAATACACCCTTTCCCCGGCCAGCACCATATGGGCAGCAATGTCATCTCGTTGATATGCGACCGGATGTCATCATAATAGTAATATGATACGCTCTGCACTCCGCGGCAAGTGCCAGCACAGAAAAAATGACATAATATTTTTCGTTATTGTTTCCGTCGCAGTCCAGACAGAGGATATGCTCCAAGATAACGTTTCTTCCTCCAACTGCATGTAATAACAGTTTCAGCATCTCATTCTGATCCGGCTGCATCATCATGCGGATGAAAAAGAGGCCTCGCCCGCACGCTCACATTCCTTCCGCAGCAGGCTGATGAACGCCTGCTCCACTTTTTCCGTGCCGCACGTACCCGCTTCCTCCTGTGGTTCCTCCGGCATCCCGGTATCGGAAATGCCGCGGGCAATGCCGGTTCCTTCATACAGAAAATCCTTCATTCCTTCCAGTGTCTCTGCGATCTTCCGATACCCCTCATACGTTTTGTCCCCGTAAAGATTTCTGTAATACGCATCCAGCAGTTCTCCCTGCTGCTCCGGCAGCAGCATCATTCCGTCTGCCAGCTTTTGCACCCTCTGTAATTCTTCGAGGCCCCGGCTGCCGGACATGTATTTCTGTATCAGCGTCCGTCCATCTGGACATTTGCAGCCAGCTTTTTTCACCGAGATATTCTTTTCATTGATAAATGATTTCAACAATTACGAAAATATATCATTGTCCACTCTCTTTTTTTCTTTTGTCGTCCAATCAGAGTCCATTATAACAATACTAATGTATTTTGTAAATATACACCGTTCTTTATACACTTGTTAGAAAAGGAGTAAACAGAATGTTGGGGATCGAATCAAAACCTACGAACTGCCCGCAATTTAGTCAAAGTTGAGCTTCTGCCCGAAAAACTGAACGTTTTCTAAGCAAAGTGTAAGCAACTGGGAGAATAACAACATTCTTCCGTCTGTGGATATTGATGAAAAAACTGGCTGTTTTTTTCCTGTTCTACCGATTACCTGCTGGAAATGGAACAGGACCGCATCATGAGTGGAATTTACCGATCTGACGCCGGAGCAGAAAGCTCACATTCAGCTGATTATCAATGATATGCGGGCTTTGAACACACAAAAAATAGAGCAGGATTCCTTCTATTGAAATCCGCATCATATGTCAGATTCATAACCTACGGTCTTAGAACCGTCTCTTCTTTTCTCCTGCCTTAGCACTTAGAACCGCACCAGCTCGGAAAATCATCCCCCTTTATACGGATTATCTCCCATCGTCACTTCCAGCCGCACCGTCTCGTACGCAAGTTCCGCATAGTTATTTTCCTTGGACAGATGTCCTAAAAAGACCGTGCCGAAATGATCGTGCAGCACCTCCCCGAGCAGCCGCCCGGAAAGCTCGTTGGACAGGTGTCCCTTCTCTCCGAGAATACGCTGTTTTAACGGATACGGATAACTTCCGACCTGCAGCATATGTACATCATGATTCGCCTCGAGAAGAAGCACGTCCAGCCCCTTTAACTTCTCCACAATATGGTCGTCATAAATTCCCAGATCCGTCATGACCGCCATGGATTTTCCGGGCTGCTTCATCTTATACGCCACCGGCTCTGCCGCGTCATGTGAGATGGCAATCGGCTCAATCGTCATATCTCCGATCGTAAAATCCTCCTCCGCATGAATCTCATGAAACAGGGCGGGATCGATCGTTCCAACGGATTTGGTGTGCAGTATCGCATCGATCGTCCCCGGGTCGCCATCGGCAGACCGTAACGTCTCGCAAGGACGCCAAGTCCCGCGATATGATCCACATGTTCATGTGTGATCAGAATTCCCTGCATCTCTTCCGTTTTCAGATCAATCGAATTCAGACCGGATTCAATCCGCTTTCCGCTGATTCCGGCATCCACCAAAACATGGCATTCGTCTGTTCCCACGCAGATACAGTTGCCACTGCTGCCGCTTGCTATACTGCATAATTCCATTTTATTTCTTCCACTCTCTATCTGTTAATTTCCTGCCAGCGAAGCTCGATCTGGTCACCCTCGGAGAGCACTGCCGAATACTGTGCCTGCTGTCCGTTCAACTTTGTGATGATCGCTCTTCCCGCAGATGCCGTTAAATCGAAATCGTAAAAATCAAAAATATCTACAAAGATGTAGTTCTTCTTTCCGGTCAGGCGTACCGGCTGCTGATTGATAAATACAACCAGTCCCAGATCCGTCTTCTGTGAAGCCTGCTGCGCTTCCCCTTCAGACGGCTGCTCTCAGCGCTCTCTGCTCCTGTGGCATCTGCCTCTCAGATGACGGTTCCTGTGACATTCCATGCTCCGCTTCCTCCGCATCTGTACCGTTCTGTGCCTCGTTCTCGGCGGCATCCACTTCCTCCGCTGTCTCAGCCCGAGTCTCGTCCGCTGTCTGATCCGTCTCGCCATCCGCCGCCGTCACAGACTGCTCCGCAACCGGAAGTTCTGCCGGGTCCATCGCCGCCGCTCCAAAGGAAAGCACCACCCAGTCCACGGAAAAGTTCTCGTACACAAGACTCTCCATGGTTTGCCACGCGGTTATTCACAAGGATCTCATGATCCATATCCACTTCCACATCCATAAATGCCGCCAGCTGCTCCACGGTATAGAAAGCTTCTCGTCTCAACCGCATCGCCCTCTTTGATCTCATAGGACGGCAGTTCCAGACTTCCGTTGACCTCCAGGCACTTCGGGCAGCGCACAATCCTGCCGTTGACGATCACCTTCATATCCGAAGAGGAATACTCATCCAGCTGCTCTAAGGTACATACCGCCGCTTCGCCCTGTGTCGACGCTTCGATCACGATGTCGCTGTTCGGTTCCAGCGGAGGTGTTGATGTTGACCAGACGGTCATTCATATAGATCTCTGCGGACTCTCCCAGCTCACCTCTGACAATCCGCGGAGTGCCGTTCACGGTAAAATTAGAGCTCCCTGCCGCGCTTCGGAAACAGCTCCTCATTCGGGAAACCGGCCTGCAGAGCCGCGTCCACGATCGTAAGCTTATTGTTGTCATACAGCTTGATCCGCTCCCCGTTAAAGCGCACCATGATAAAGCTGTTTCTCTGATCGTAATAATTTAGGCAGATACCAATCGGCGTGACGAGCAGCGGATCCTTCTGGATCTCTGTCTGAAGGAACGTCACTTCCTGCAGCACTTCCTCACCGCGCAGCTACACGCTCTGCCGGCAGATCCAGCTTCTTGGCAAAGCATCTCCGTGTAGCCGTGGATCTTACCGCCGCCGCCGACGATAAACGCCGCACTGACGCTCTTGTCTCCGTTCAGGCTCCTTGATCTTCGCCGCCACCTCGGTCGTCATCTTATCCACCACCGGCTCCGTCAGCTTCCACATCCTTCGACGGAATCGTGTGCTCAATCATCATAATATCCTTGTAGGTCACCTGATCTTCCATGCCGCTCGAGAGCTTGATCTGCTCCGCCGTGTTGAAATCCACCAGATAACTCTGCACGATCAGCTCGGTGATCTCATCCCCCGCAAACGGAATCATGCCGTACGCAATGATACTTCCGTCTCTCGTCACGGAAATATCGGACGTTCCCGCACCGATATCCACGAGCGCAATATTCAGGAGTCTGTAATTCTCCGGAATCGCCATTGATCGCCGCAATAGGCTCCAACGTCATGTTTGCCACGGTCAGACCCGCCATGCCAACTGCTGCGTACAGACCGTCCACAACATCCTCCGGCAGGAACGTCACGATGATGTCCTCGCTGATCCTCTCTGCCTTATGGGATTCCAGACTGAGAACGGTTCATCATTTAAAAATACTTCATGACGGAATAACCCACACAGTAAAACTTGTAGCTTGTGTCATTCATTTTCTTTTAATAGGGACTGTGCCTTTTCAATTCCAAGCAGATCCAGTGTATGGATATCCTCGCCTGTAACGACCGTCTCCTCCGGGAAATCGTAGCTGATGTTGGTCGTCACCGTCTTTAACACACCGGCCTGCGGCTGCATACACACTTCGGTCAGTTCCTGCCCGATCTGTGACTCCAGCTCCTCCTTCACCTTGGCAATGGTATGCCCCACGCGTCCGATATCGTGAATCTGACCGTCCAGCATGGCACGCGTCTCATGCTCAAGCATATACTGTGCCACCACGACAAATTCATTCTCCGTCTTATAGCCTACGGTTCCCACCACATTTCTCGTTCCAATATCAAGACCAAACACCAGCGGCTGGTCGAATACGCTCGTATCGCTCATCTGCAGTATCTCCTAATCTCTATTTCTTCTCCGAAAGCGCCCTGTCAATCTGCGCAAAGCCTCCGCCACACTGCCGTTGTTGTCAATCACAACCCTGCAGTGCTCCCGGTAGACTTTCTCTGTCAACTGGCTTGCAAAATCCGGTCTACCTTTTCCGTGGAATATCCTCTACTTGCCATCAGGCGTTCTCTGCGAATATCCTCTCTGGTATAAATATACCAGAGTTCGTCACAAATTTCATCATAATGTTCTTCAATCAGAAGCGCTGCCTCCAGCACCAGAAGCTTTCGTTTTCCACCTGCTTTTCTTTCCGCCTCTTTTTTTCCACATAGACGCGCACCGCCGGTGCACAATGGCATTCATCTGCCTGCGCTTCGCCTCATCCGAAAAAATGACTGCCGCCAGTTTCCCCCGATCCAGTCCGCCCTGCGGCAGGAAAATATCCTCCGCGCCAAACGTCTCACAGATCCTGTCATAGCACTCCGTCCCGGGAGACATCAGCTCATGGGCAATCTCATCCGCAAGCATCACGCGGGTATCCGGCTTCTTCGCCAGGTATCCCAGTATTTCCGACTTGCCGGCTCCTACACCGCCGGTAATTCCTATAAATCTCATCGTTCCACCGCACCTCTATTTTGCCTGATACCAGTCACTTCCCGCATGCACATCAATCTCAAGCATCACCGACAACTGTGCTGCCCCGTGCATCTCTTCGGTAAGAATCTTACGCACTTCCTGCTCTTCCTCTACCGCTGTCTCCACCAGCAGTTCATCGTGCACCGTCAAAATCAGCCGGGATTTTAACCCCTCCGCCAGCAGGCGGTCATGCACCCGGTTCATGGCGATCTTGATAATGTCCGCCGCCGTTCCCTGTATCGGGGAATTCATCGCAATGCGCTCTCCGAACGAACGCTGCATAAAATTACTCGAGGAAAGTTCCGGAATCGGACGTCTTCTTCCGAACATCGTCGTGACATAGCCTTTTTCCTTCGCCTCCGCCACCAGTCCATCCAGATACCCTTGATCTTCGGATAGGTCTCAAAATAGCGCTCAATGTACTCCGCCGCCTCCTTCTTCGTGATGGAGAGATCCTGGCTGAGTCCGAAGGAGCTGATTCCGTAGACGATACCAAAATTGACCGCCTTGGCATTGCGGCGCTGCAGATCGGTCACTTCGTCAAACGGGATGTGGAATACCTGCGACGCCGTCGTCCGGTGAATATCCTGTGCATTCCGGTATGCCTCGATCAGCTTCTCATCTCCGGACAGATGCGCCAGTACGCGCAGCTCGATCTGGAATAATCCGCATCCACAAACACAAAACCGGTCTTTGGCAAAATGCCTTGCGGATCAGTCTTCCCAGCTCAATCCGCATCGGGATGTTCTGGAGATTCGGCTCCGTGCTGCTAAGGCGTCCCGTCGCCGTGATGGTCTGGTTGAATGACGTGTGGATTCTTCCGTCCTCTGCGATATAGTTCACCAGTCCGTCCGCATAGGTGGACTTTAGCTTGGTCAGCTGCCTGTACTCTAAGATATCCGCTACAATCGGGTAATCCGGCGCCAGACGGTCCAAAACATCCGCCGCCGTCGAATAACCGGTCTTCGTCTTCTTGCCGTTCGGCAGGGAAAGCTTTTTCAAATAAACCACACCGAGCTGCTTGGGAGAGTTGATATTGAATTCCTCCCCGGCTTCCTCATAGATCTTACGCTCAAGTTCGTCAATGCGCACAGCAAGCTTGTCTCCGTACTCCTTTAGTGCCTCCCCGGACGCAATGATTCCCTCTTTTTTCCATATCTGCCAGCGTGAAGACAAGCGGCATCTCGATCTCGCGAAACAGCGCATCCATTCCGGTGTCCGCAAGCTCTTTTCAAGCGGCTCCCTGTCTTGTATGCCACGTATGCCATATAGCAGACGCACTTTAAAAATTCCTCCGGCTTTTTTCTCAGCCGCCTTCTCATACGTGAGCTTCTCTATGAGATCCTTTCTCGACGGAATCATCAGTCCCGCATAATCCTTGGCAATGTCCTCATACGGATATTCATTCTTAATCGGGTTTAAAAGGTAGGCCGCGATCGTGTTGTCGAACAGGTTCTCCTCCGAGATTGTTCCCAGACGTTTTTCTCAAGCATCCCCAGTTCCTTTAACTGCGGCTTTAAGTCAAGTGTCGCATAGGGAAGCGGCTGCACTCCCCGCAAACAATTCACGGATCTTACGGCAGGGAAGTGCTTCTGATGCCTCCACGTAACAGATTTCCTCCTCACCACATGCAACTGCAAGTCCGAAAAATCCGGGATATGACAGCTTTCTGCCGTCTCCTGCTCCCCGCCTCTTCGCCGGAGTTCTGCATCGCAAAGCTGCCAAACAGATTCATCTGACCGTCAGCCTCTGTGTGGGCGTCATGCGTTTCCTCCTGTGGCACCACATAGAACCCCTCCTGCATGCTTTTCCACGCAGGAATGTAAAAAATGCTTCTGCCTCCTGCGCCTTTTCTATCTTCTTAAAAATGCTCCTCCGCCGTATTCTTCGGCTGCTTCCACGGAGAATCTGCCAAGGAGATTCTTAAATTCCAGTCTCTTACACAGCAAATAGGCTTTCTCTGTATACAGATCGGAAACCTGTTCTAAATGCGCGTCCCATCCGCAAGCTTGTAGGCAATGTCCGCATCGATATCGATCGTCGCCAGCGTCTTCCTCATCTGCGCCATATCATAATGCTCTTTTAAATTCGTGCTTTGCTCTCGGCGGCTTTAATTCATCCACATGTGCGTAGGCATTTCTCAATATGCCGTATTTTTTGCGATGTATCGCCGATATACGCATCCGTCGTGACCATACCCTCTTCCAGCGTGCCGTTATCATGATCCGGCACCACTTAAAAATCCGTTCGGTCCCTCGTGCAAGTCCTGTATTGGTCATGATCCCGGGATTCCGAAAAATGCCCGGTTCAAAATACTCCCAGTGTCCGTCAATCACCAGCGTTTGCAAGATTCATGTTGGAGCGGCATCCGTTGTAGATTGCTCTCGTCTGTGATGTCGGTCGTTCCCGTCGAAATAGTGTCCGCCGGAATCCACCAGCAGGAAGCCTTCCGGCTTTAACTCGGCATCCGATTCCGGAGTCGCCGCATAGTGCATCATGGCAGCGTTCGGTCCGTAAGCGCAGATCGTGTCGAAGCCTCAACTCGATAAAAGTTATCCTGCTCTCTTCTGCGCGCCTCCAGGTAATCCGATGCGGAGATCTCCGTCATCGGAATCTTGCCGACATTGGTCTTCAGCCAGTACATGAACTTGGTAAATGCCACACCGTCCTTCACATGTGCCTTGCGGATATTCTCCACCTCGACCGGATTCTTGACCGCTTTCATGATCTCGGTCGGGTTCGGCTGATCCACAATGCGGATCTCTTTTTTTTTCAGGCTGCTGGTAATGCGGTAGTTGACCGTATTGCCGTTCATCAGTACGCATGCGTCCGCCGGGATCTCTTTCACATAATCATAGATTGCATCGTAAGAGTCTGGTTGTGATGTGATTCTCTTTCAGATATGCTGCAATCTTCTCATCCACAACTTCTTCCTGTAAAAACCAGATGCACTCCTTGTCGGTAAGCACCAGGTAGGACAGGATGACCGGCACGTAATCATGTCTCCGCCGCGGATGTTTAACAGCCATGCTATATCGTATAAAGGAAGTCAGAATATGCACATTGGCTCCCTCTTTTTCCATTACCTTGCGCAGATCCGCGATCTTGTCTGCCGTGCTCTTGCCGGAGTACTTCTCCTCAAGCAAAAACAGCGGTTCCTTTAGAAAGCGCCGGGCGATCCTTCCAGATCAGATCGATCAGATCCTCCGTCACGTACAAAGACCCCTTCTTTTTCTCCCGCAATGGCGAGAAGCTTTCTGCCCCAGCTTCCGTTCACCACTCTGCCGTCAAATCCGATGCAGCCGCTCTCCGGCAGTTCTTTTTTCAACGAACTCATCCACGGTCGGCACACCCTCTTCACCCATGCGGTAGAGCATCACGGTACTTCCGGCAAGCTGCTTTTCCGCCTGCACGAAATAGCGTCCGTCTGTCCACAGTCCTGCCTCTGTCGGGTAATAACCGCCGTGCCTGCCGATCCGGTGAAACCGGTGATAAACTTTCTGGCTTTAAATGCTCCCCTACATATTCGGACTCATGAAAATCGGCGGTCGGTACAATATAAATATCGATCTTCCGCTTTTTCATCTCCTCGCGCAATGCGCTTAATCTTTCCTGAATCATAGTATTCTCCATTCCGGAGCGTCTATCCGCTCCATTTTGTTCTAAATATCTGTGTACTCAAAGAACTTTGTATCAATCTCCGGATAAGACCGTTTCAACGAAATCGGTCTTCCGGAACGGTTCAAAAAGCAGTGGGAACTTGTTCCTGTAGTGCGAAGTTCTCCCGTCGCCTTATCCGTCATCCGGTACTCCACTTCCATCTTGATTCCGTTATACTTGGTAATCCGCGGCTCAATGACAACCACATCATCAAAATGAACCATGCTGTGATACTTTCGCAGGACACCGACAGCACCGGGCTGATGATCTCCATCGCCTCCATCTCCTTATAGGAGAGTCCGATCTGCTCCATCAGATCCATGCGCGCCTCTTCCATCCATTTGATATGTTGAATGATGAATGATGCCCATCTGATCCGTCTCGTAATACTTGGCGTGATGCTCATAAGGCCGAATCTTGATCTCATCCACCTGTTTTCCATAGAGTTCGATTTCCTGTCATCTTCCACGTTTGGACAATGGCGGTTGACGTCGCCGGGCAGCCCGGCTCATTGCCTACGCGTACATTATCCCACACCCATTTAAAATTTCCGGACAGCAATGGGCGGACTTTTTTCTGGTTTTATCCCTTCAAAATATTCTCTGTAATCCTTCCGAGAAGAGCACCTCAACATGCGCGAACCGAAACTCGCCGTCATCTGCTATTGAAAATAAGGCAGATGAATGTTCGACTCACCGGAGATCATCGGCTTCGCGCGGTTTATGTTCTGTTCAGAGGTGCCAATAAGGGACACACACAAAAGTCCTACAAATTGTCTTCCGGGATGCGGACATGACCCGCGGAGTGCTCCAAACTTGGAAAGACACGGATCATCGAAGATGCAAACATCCGGCTGGTTAGAAATGCCACATTTTTTGAACCGAATTTCCAGCTGCATTTTCATCTGAAATCCCACGGTGTGATCTTCTGATAATATTACTTATCCCTCAAAAAGAGTTCTATGCTTATTGCGGCAATCCTCTTCTGTCATCGGTCCTTTGATTCTACCACGAGAAGAAGCCCGCTCTCAAACGAGATCTCTGCTGTATCTGCCACGATCTCATTGCTCACGCCAAGTGAACAGAATCCACGCAGGCAGGCGTCCGTGAGGGGATATTTCAATCCCTTCAGCGTCAGATGCTCCACACATTCCGTGTAGGGGATGAGCGACACATACGTTCCGAACTGTTCCTTTCTCGCAAGAGTCATTCCCCGGTCAATCATACGGATGCGGTTATGGGCATCGCAGATCTGGATGGGAATTCCCCGCCTTTAGCCCGATTCCGAGCAGTTCGATGTTCCCCAGCACATGATCCAGCCGTGTCCCTCGTCGCTCCCAAAAGCGTGATGCGCTCTGCTCCGCGCCGGATCGCAAGCCGGATTGCAGACTCGGTATCCGTGTCGTCCTTCTCCGAATCAGCTGATCGCCACACCAGGCAATGTCTTAAAATAAGCAAGAGCCTCCGTTCCCACGGAATCAAAATCCCCGACAATCACATCCGGCACCCGGTGGCTGCGGTACAGATATTCCATTCCGGCATCCGCAGCGATAACGGCATCCGGCTTCTCTTCCTCAAACCATCTGTCCGCAAAAGAATCGTCGATCGTTCCGCCTGAAATTATTACAAAATGTTTCATACGCTCCCCCGCTTTTCTCCCGCCGTTCCTTAAGAATTTAAAATATCCAGAAACATCTGGGTGTTTTCAGCGACATCTCCGTTAAAAACAGCGCTTCCCGCCACGATGATGTTGGCGCCGGCACTCATAATCTCCCCACATTAGAGATTGACCCCGCCGTCCACCTCAATGTCTGTTTTCAACCCGCGCGCATCAATCATTTTCTTAAGATCACGAACCTTCTGCAAGGTATACGGGATAAACTTCTGCCCACCGAATCCAGGGTTCACCGTCATAATCAGCACCATGTCCACTTTTTTCAAGCACATATTCCACTGTCTGCAACGGCGTAGCAGGATTTTAACGCAACCCCCGCAAGAATCCCCGCTCTTTGATGGAAGCAATCGTGCGGTCCAGATGCTTGCAGCTCTCTGCATGCACGGTAATCAGATCGGCTCCGGCTCCGACAAAATCCTCAATATAGCGCCCCGGCTCCTCGATCATCAGATGCACGTCGAAGATCCGGTCCGTACAGGGACGGATGGAGCGGATTACCGGAAGCCCGAAGGAAATACTTGGCACAAACATTCCATCCATCACATCGATATGTACATACTGTGCGCCTGCCTCGTCCAGTTCACGGATCTGCTCTCCCAGTCTTGAAAAATCTGCGGATAATATGGATGGCGACAAACAATTCATCTCTCTTACACCCTTCTTTTTAATATTTCTTCTGTTCTTTTTTTTAATTCCTGATATAGCTGCATGTAATTCTCATAGCGGAGCCGGCTGATTTTCCCGGCTTCCACCGCCTCTTTTACCCCGCAGTCCGGCTCCCCGATATGACTGCAGCCCTTAAAACGGCAGTTTGGCTCATACTCTTCAAATTCCGGATAATACCACCACAGATCTTCCTTTTTCCAGCCCCGGAATATCCAGCGTGGAACATCCCGGTGTATCCATAATGTAAGTCTGCTCTTTGATCGGAATAATTTCCCGAGTGGCGGGTCGTATGGCGGCCTCGCTCAATCTTTCTGCTGATTGCCCCGGTCTCCATCTGGCGCTCCGGCTGCAGACAGTTGATGAGCGATGACTTGCCCACACCGGAGGGTCCTGCCACCGACGTCACCTTTCCTTCCAGCCGCTCAAGCAGCACATCGATTCCCCGCTGCTCTCTCGCCGAGGTATACACCACCGGATAGCCACACTGTTCGTAGACATCCGAAAACGCGTGCAGCTCCTCCCCGGTCAGAAGATCACACTTGTTAAAACAGATCGTAACCGGCACCTTCTGATATTCCATCATGATCAGAAAACGGTCTAACAGATTAAAATTTGGCTTCGGCTTTGCCGCCGCAAAAATCAAAAGAGCCTGATCCACATTGGCAACTGCCGGACGAATCAGTGCATTTTCTCTCGGAAGAATCTCCTCAATATTTCCAAGCATCTGCTCCTCATCCAGCACAGCAATCGTCACGTTATCGCCCACCAGCGGTTTCATCTTCTGCTGGCGGAATATTCCTTTTGCCTTACATTCATAAATTCCGGATTCCACTACATGAACGTAGTAGAATCCGGAAATTCCTTTGACTATTTTTCCCTGCATATTCTTATCCATTATGATTCCGGTGTAAACTGGTAGGTGCTCGTGGTCTGATCGTTGATCTTGTTGCCATTTAAATCCAGCCATGAGATCACCAGATAGCCCTCTTTTGCAAGCAGTCCCGTCTTGCTGATGGAAAAATCATCTGTGATCGCCTTATCCCACTGTCCCAGCATTGCCGGAAGTATCATACAGCGTGATTGTTGCGCCGGATACGTTGGACGTATCAGCCGGCAGGTTGATCGTCGCCTTGAAGCTGTAGGTCGTCGCTGTCACACTCTGGGACGGTGACGGCCCCATGCTTACCGTGATCGTGATGTCGCTGCCTTTTTTTCCACCTGCTTGCCCGGATCAATGCTCTGATCCATGACAATGCCTTCCGGGTAACTATCACTGTACGCCGTCTTGACCGATCATTAAAATCCGACAGCAGTCTCTGCCTGCTCCTCGGACTTGTAGGTCGTCTTCACATCCGGAACGGTCACTGCCTCTGCGCCCTGGCTGATGACGATCGTGATCGTATCACCTGTTTTTGCCTTATCACCTGCGGACGGTGTCTGGGAAATGACTTTTCCCTCCTCCACACTGTCATCGTAAGCATATGTCTTGTTCGGCTTGAAACCTTCCTTTTCCAATGCAGACACTGCATCATCCTCAGAGTCTCCGGTCACACTCGGCACTTCCACACTGCCCTTGCCGTTGCTGATCACGACGCCGATCGTCGTGCCCTCTTCGACTTCCTGCCGCTCTCCGGGTCCTGATTGGCAATCTCTCCCTCATCATAGTCGTCAGAGGATACTTCCCCTTGTTCTCCAGCTTTAATCCATTTTTTTCCGCCTTGGTCTGCGCATCCGCATAAGTCATGCCTCGAAAATCTGGAACGGTAACCTTATCCTCGTTCTGGCTCTCGGTCTGCGTGGTCTCTGTGCGCGACGTCTCGGTGTCAGACTGCTTTTTGGACTTGATTCCGCCGAACAGATTTGCAACAATCACGATAATGATAATCACAATCACGACTGCTGCAACAATTCCCATGATCGTGATTGCCTTCTCCATCTTCGGATTCAGATCGCCGTCATCCTCATCTTCCAGCTCATCATCGTCCTCATCTTCTGCGTCGTCCTCATCCTCATCGTAGCGTTTCATCTCCTCCGCTCTCGCATGCACCGCCTGATCCGCCTTAAGATAGAGACTGTCTGCCTCCTCCTTGATCTGCTTTAAGTCGTCCTCTCCGATAATGCGCGTCTTGTCCTGGTTGGTTGCAGGAACCATCACGACAAAATCCTCATTCGGGCTGACAAGCGCCTTGCGCAGATCCGTCAAAAAGTGCCGTCATGGACTCATAGCGTCTGTCCGGATTCTTCTGCGTACATTTTAAGAATGATCTTTTCCATACTGATTGGAAGAT
>VOFC01005529.1_pt1 | contig 15722 bp, 29 predicted proteins | sample 5384161 | NCBI WGS metagenome assembly VOFC01 (sample SAMN12384722, study PRJNA508395) | human gut metagenome | isolation source: healthy gut B | host: Homo sapiens | reverse complement strand
GAAACAGGTCCTGCGCGATCAGCGGGAGCATGATCGTCTCCAACGGCAGCGCCAGCGCGGACAGGGATGCCGTAGGCCACCAGCACGCGGCCTGTGGGCGTGGCCGTGACCTCTGAAGGGATCAGACCGTGATCGCTGCGCAGTCACAGAAGTACGGTCTTCCGAAGTCCCGCATGGTCGTGAATGACGCCCGCCAGGAATTTGCACACGGCGTCAGGTTGAGCGTACAGTGCGCTCACGATCGCGGCAACATAGCCCGCATCCAGACCGACGTCCTTCATATGCGCCGCGCTGACACCTCCGGTCGTGCTCTTGAAGCGATAAAGCCGTCAGGAAGACGCAAGGTGACAAGGAGCAGATAGAATCCGCACCGCGTGCGCGGTGCTTGCCCGCTTTCAGCCTGCTGCGGTTCTTTTTTTTCTGCGCTCGTGCTTTCTGGGATTTTCCCGGCGGCTTCCGCGATAGAGCGCGAGGACGATCCGGCGGTCACGGCCAGATCAGCGCCACGAGCTTATAGGCATTGTGATAGCCAAAGGCGTCGCCGGGCGCATAGATGATCGAAAATGATCTGCGTCGCGACTGCCGCGCCGACGCCGTTTGCCGCGAGGATCAGCCCATGATCTTCGGCGTGCGCCGGACACCAGCGCGGTGCACGATGCTGCCGACCATCGTCGTTGTCGTCCACGCAGAGGCCGAAGCAGCAGCACGCCGCCCAGATAAAACAGATAGATGTTCGGCGCATAGGCGCTAAGAGCAGCATGGACGCGATATGAGACAGGCGAAGCCCGCGGCAGCGATCAGCCGTTTGCGGCCGAATCTCGCACCCGCGCGCCGAAGAAGATTCGGAAACTGGCCGTTGCAGGAAGCCTGCGGCAACTGTCATTGATCGAGAAAAAGGCTGCTGATGCCGGGAGCCTCGGTGATGTGCGAGATAGAGGCTTTTACAACACAGGAAGCCGAGACAGACCAAGGCCATCAGGAAGCTTGCGGCGACAATGACCCAGCGATGCCGCTGCGGGGGAGATCTATTGTGCTTCATCACTTATGCCTCCTATGGTACGAGCAGTTCCCGGTGATCCGCCGGAGGAGGATCCATTAGGACCTTTTCATGCAGGCATGACGAATCGGCGCGCTCCCAATCAGAGGGGATGGCGGTATGCGCCGTCTGCATCCGGTCTGTCCGCCAGCACGTCGGAAAAACGGAACGAGGCGCACATCGTAGTTTTCCTCTGCGTCCGCCGCGGTCAGGATGTAGACAGGCAGAATCACGAAGGCCGGTGACAGGTCCTCGGCCTGCCGTCCAACTCCCCCTTGCGAGGCGGCCACTTAACGCAGGACATAGGTGATGCGGCTGTCGCGGCTCTGCGGGTGGCTGACAGAAATCTAGAAGATCAGGCAGCTGCGCTGCTCTCCGTTGCGTATAGGTGTACTTTTCCATCGGCTGTGAGACATGCGGATGCGTGCCGACGATCACATCAACGCCCCCATTTCTGCGAGCTTTTGTGTGCGTATTCCACAGTCTTGGGGTGCGGATACAGCTCAATTCCCCCCAGTGCGCGTGCAGCGTGATGATGTCCGCCTTCTGCGCCTTTGCCGAGGCGATGAGCTGTTCGGATGAGCGTAAAATCGCACGGCGTGTCGTTGAAGCGCACCTCATTCAGGAGCCACTTCTTTCATACGCACGGTCGTTGAGGTCGAAGGTCGCGCTCAGCCCGCGACGCGCACGCCGCCGACGTCCAGCACGAGCGCCTGCGTCTGCTCCTGCGGACTGCGGTTTCGTACCGGAATGCGCCGCGCCGCGGCGGTCAAGCTCGTCGAGCGTTGCGAGCAGGCCAGCCTCGTCATAGTCATAGCAGTGGTTATTCGCCGTGGAGAAATAGCGGATCCCCGGCGTTCTAAACCGGTCCAGCATCCCGGCGGACGTGTTCATGCGCGGATTGCAGTCTGTCCTGGTCTGGCCGGCAGGACCTTCGGCTGGTTGCGGCCGAAGGGCGCGGCAGGATAGACCGTCGATTCAAGGTTTGCCGTCGGCAGGTCGGTGGTCAGGTAGAAGTCCGCGTGATGGAATCGGAACAGGTGCGGCGTGTACGCATCGCAGATGCAGTCGACTGCCATGCAGTCCGAGCCGTGGCTGACGGTGATGCGCCGCTCGCGCGGAAGCCGGCAGGCAGCGGGAACTGCAGATCCTGCTGCCGGAAAAACCCGCGAGGTTAGATCGGGCATGGGCTGCTCCAGCGCGTGCCCCCCAGCATTTGTAGCACCAGAATTCCTCATCCTCCCGCGAGGAATAGACGCCGGGGCACGGATGCGGCTGGCAGAAGCGCACAGGATCTTCGGCGGCCATCGCCTCGAGGCGGCGATGGTCTCCCCGCGGATCTGACTTGCGTATTTCATTTCAGGCGTCCTCCTTACTTATGCAGCGAGTCCATCGAACGCGGCTTGACGCCCCCACGGGATGGGGCATACATAGCCCTCCGGGCCGACCAGACGGCGGTGCTCCTGCTTTTGCCCGCTCCAGCAGCTCCGCGTTGACCATCAGCTCCGCGCCCATCGCGGCAAGGGGCTTTGCGATGTACAGCGTCATCTTGTGCGCGAGCGGCATGACGCCCTGCGTCACAGCCTGCCAGCTGTGGCACGGCGTGCCGAAGGCCCACGTCGCGGCCTTGGCCTGCACCGTGGGGCAGACCCAGCTCACGTCGCCGACATCGGTCGAGCCGCATTCATACTCGATCTGGCCCGTGTAGGGCAGCAGCTCATCGTGGATGGGATGCCCGGATCGGCCTTCGGATACTCCATCAGCGCCGTTTCCAGTCAGCTCGCGGGCGAGGGCCTCGTCGGCTTTGGTGATCTCGGGCACGCCGATCTGCGCCATTTTTTTCATAGAGCACGCGCTGAAGCGTGTCGTTCAGGATCGTATCAGAGCAGGCCTTCACAAAGTCGATCTCGACCGTTGTGCCGGTCATGAGGGCCGCGCCGCGCGCGATGTCGTTGACGCGTTCATACAGCCTCCTCCTTGACCTGTGCGCTGCGCGGCGCGCGGATGAGATAGAGGACCTCCGCGTGCGGCTGCACGACGTTCGGGCTGAAGCCGCCTGCGTCGGTGATGGCGTAGTGGACGCGCGCCTGATCGATCATATGCTCACGGAGGTAGTTTGCACCGATATCCATCAGTTCTACAGCGTCCAGCGCACTGCGGCCCAGATGCGGCTCGGCGCCGGCATGCGCGGCCTTGCCGTTGAATTTGTAGAGCACCTGGCAGTTTGCGAGCGAGGTCTGCACGCGCACGCCTGTGTTCTCGTCCGGATGCCAGCAGAGCGCCGCGTCCAGCTCGTCAAACACGCCGTCGCGCGCCATGAACGTCTTGCCGGAGCCGCCCTCCTCGGCCGGGCAGCCGAAGAGGATGACCGTGCCGGGGCACGTTTGGGTCTCCAGAAAGCGCTTGATGGCGATGGCCGCGCCGAGGCTGGCCGTGCCGAGCAGGTTGTGGCCGCAGCCGTGGCCGCATGCCCCGCCCGCGGAACGTTTTTTCCGTCACACCGCCCTCCTGGCTCAGGCCGGAGAGCGCGTCAAATTCCGCCAGCACACCGATGACCGGATGGCCGGAGCCAAAGCGGCCGGAAAAAGGCCGTGGGATCCCGGCAAGGGTTTTCTGTGACCTCGAAGCCCCGCAGACCGACCCCGAATTCGTCCATGAGGTCCATATGATGATGCTGCCGCCGCGCCGCACGACCTTGCCGAGGTCGCCGCCGCGCCGCCGCATCCATGACTATCTGGCCGAGAAGCCGGGCGACGTCGACTTCAATGACGCAGCCGCGCTGCACCTCGACACCGAGTGCCACATCATCCGCCTCGGCACCATCGCCATCGCCTCCAACCTGTTCGAGCTCTTCGACTACGGCAACCAGATCAAGGCGCGCCCTACGCCGAGCAGACCTTCCTCATCCAGCTGGCCAACGGCACCGAGGGCTATTGCCCACCGAGAAGGCCGAAAAGGGCGGCCACTACAGCGCGTTCCTCGCCTCCGCTCGTCGGCTCGCGGGCGGCGAGCAGCCTGTGCGCGAGACGCCAAGAACATCAACAAGCCTTTGCAGAACGATCTCCCTGCGGCAGTGCCCCCACGGCGCCGCTGAAAACAGAAATATAATAAGGAGGCTTTTTCCTATGTCCAAACTGAAATTCGGGGGGCGGAGCAGTCCATCACGCCCGACAAGAAGGTATCTCGCCGGGCAGTTCGCCGAGCGCATCTCCGAATATGTCGAAAAACCGATCTGCGTGACGGCCCCTCGCCATCAGCTCCGAGACCGACCAGGCCATCTTCTGCGCCTGCGATCTGGTCGACATCAGCTGGGCGATGCGCGATGCGCGCAAAGCTCGCCGGGAACGACGCAGGTCTTGACCCGATGAAGGTCATCATCTCCGCCATCCACGTCCATACGGGCCCCCTATACCGCCCACCGCGACGATTCCTCCAGCAAATTCTCCAGCAATTCGACCGGCTTCCGCGCGCTGACGAGGTCTGAGCTGCCGCCGGAAAGAAGTATGTGGAGAGCGCCAACGTCACCGCCAACCCGAGATCGCGCAGCCTGACGAGAGCTTCTGGAGTTCCTCTCCGGCCAGATCGCCAAGGCCGCGCTGGCGGCCCGGGCTCCGCGCACCGAGGGCAGCTTTCTCAATGCCTTCGGCCGCGCTGTCGTCGGCATGTGCCGCCGCGTGTGCTATAACGACGGCTCCGCCCAGATGTGGGGCAACGCCGAGACCGCGAAGTTCACCGAGATCGAGGGCGGCAACGACCCGGCATCGAGCTGATGTATGTCTAATGAGAAAAACGAGCTGACCGGCATCGTTGCGAACCTTGCGTGCCCGGCGCAGTGCGTCCAGCACCGGCTGTTCGTCTCCCCCCGACTTCTGGGGCGAGGCCAAGATGCCCTGCGTCAGCACTTCGGCGAGCACTATCTTCCCTGCCGCAGTGCTCCGCCGCGGGCGACCAGTGCCCGGTCGACCTCGTCCGCTGGGTCGAGCCGGAAAGCGACGTGCACGATCCGAACCTCAAGCGCACCAACCCGCACAAGCGCAAGGCCGATCCATGTTCGACCTGTCCGGCATGCGCAGGCCGGCAAGCGCATTGCAACGAGATCATCGAGGTCTACAACGAGGGCCTCGACGCCCCGCAGACCGACCCCGAATTCGTTCATGAGGTCCATATGATGCAGCTGCCGCTGCGCCGCACGACCTTTGCCGAGGGCCGCCGCGCGCCGCCGCATCCATGACTATCTGGCCGAGAAGCCGGGCGACGTCGACTTCAACGATGCAGCTGCGCTGCAGGTCGACCTCGGTATCCTCCGCCGCGAGGAGCTGCAGGGAAGATGGACATTCTCGACACCGAGAGCCCATCCTGCGCCTCGGCACCATCGCTTCGCGACGAACCCTGATTCGAGCTCTTCCTCGACTACGGCAACCAGATCAAGGCACGCTCGTATGCCGAGCAGACCTTCCTCGTCCAGCTCGCGGGCGGCTCTGAGGGGTATCTGCCCACCGAGAAGGCCGAAAAGGGCGGCCACTACAGCGCATTCATCGCCTCCGGCCTTGTCGGCCATGTGGGCGGCGAACAGCTCGTGCGCGAGACGCTCAAGAACATCAATCGCCTCTTCGCGGGTGATCTCGCTGCGGCCGCCGGATCTCCGGCGGCCGCTTGCTTTTCCGTTTTCCGTTTGCGCGGTTTTCGGACGTCATATCGACGTTAGATATCTTGAATTTATTCGAAAACCCGCGGATTATCGCGGGTTTTGACGTGTCAAGTGCAACGTGTTCGAAAGATGCGTTTCAAAGTTGCGTAAATTTCCGCCGCATAAATTTCTATATTCTGGTTTTCCCCATATTTTTGTATCAACTTTTCGTTTTTGTTCCGTGCGGTAATCTGTTCGTTTTATCGTATTTCATAATTATTTTCACATGAAACAGCATTCTGCACAGTTTTTTCGCGTGTATGTTGTCCGGATTGCGCAAAACGCTCCAGAGCGATTGACGGACTTCCGAAAAAACTGTTAAACTTTGAGTAGCGAACAAAAACAACAAGGAGGAAAAACAATGAAAAAAACTTATCGCTCTGCTTCTGGCCGCGATCATGGTCCTCTCCCTTGCTGCATGTGCTTCCAGCCCTGCGGCGGATCAGCCGGCAAATGATCAGACCACGGCAGACACCACCACGGAAGAAACCAAGACCGAAGAAAAGACCGAAGACACCGCCGCTTCCGGCGACGTCGAAGTCGTCACCTACTACTGCTCCATCGGCGCTTACCTGAACACGCTGCAGGCTGAGGTCGCCAACTGGAACGAGACCACCGGTAAGGAAAAAGGGCGTTGAGATCCAGATCATCTCGGACATCAACGACTACACCAACAATGCCCGCGCGCTGATGCAGGGCGGCACGTTCTACGACCTGGTTGACCCGGGCACCGGCGCTGCCGACTGGATCGTCAACGGCTGGCTGATGGATCTCAACACCATCGACAACGCCGAGCTCAAGGACCTCATTGCTGGCTATGAGCCCTACATCCAGAAGGGCGTCAACATCCAGCAGGGTACTTCTGTACGCACTGCCTCTGGAAGTCGTTCCGATCAAGTTCGCTGTCAACCTCGACCTGTTCGAGAAGAACGGTCTTGAGCTGCCGAAGACCTGGGAAGACGTTTATAACTGCGCCGCGTCATCACCGAAAACGGCAACGGCGAAGAGTTTCACCTTCACCTGGACGGCCGGTATATGATCCGCCGCGGCACCTTCAAGATGAACTCCACCGGCAAGGGGCTGGTTCGATCCCAACACCGCCACCCATGACTTCACCCAGTTTCAAAGCCCGTCCTCGAGATCGAGGCCAAGATGATGCAGGAAGGCCTGCTCTCCTCGGCGCTGACGACCTCGGCATCGACGAGATCCGCGCGCAGTTCGCCGCCGGCAAGGCCGGCATGTTCCTTCCTACGACTACGGTGCCCACCAGCCAGTTCCCCGCAGAGTGCAACTGGACGGTCATCGATCCTCCGCAATGGTCGACGAGACTTCTTAAGCAAGGGCGTTTACCTCGACCGTGTCGGTTGCGGCATCACGGCTCCCGCCTATGAAGCTGCTTCCGATGCGCACAAGCAGGCCATCCCCGACGCAAGTATCTTCCTCAACAGTGACGAGCCGAACAGCAAGACTCAACTCCGTCGGCGGCATGATCCCCTGCAAGACCGAAGTTATCGAGAACACCGAGCTCAGCGCAGACCTCGGCCCGCAGTGGGCACAGTTCGGCGACATCAGCACCACGCCAGCATGTCCCTGTATCCCGACTCCCTGCTCCCGCCGGAAGGCGAAAAACTTCAATACCGTCCTTGATCTCCTACCTGCGCGGCGACCCGACGATCCCGACGCTGTTCGCGCCGATCTGGCCGAGCGCTACAACGCGGCTTACAAGGAGCTGAAGGAATCCGGCGACGTCGACCTGTCTCAGTACGAGTACGCTTACGGACATCTCCAAATAATTCATTTCCTTTTTGTTGAATACATTTCCATGAAAAGGAGGCCGCAGCTGCGGCCTTTTTTATGTGTGTGGCACGCCCAAAAAGCCTCCCCTGAGAGGGAGCCTTGGTGCAGGCGCGTTCTCATCATGCCTTCCCCATGAGGGAAGGTGGCACGGCGGAGCCGTGACGGATGAGGTGGAGGCATTTGCGTCTACGAGGCGCTGTCCACCATCGTCGCCTCCGGCGACAGCTTCTCCCCATAGGGAAGCCATCCGCTGCGGCGGTTCACCTCTCAGGCGCGCGCGCCAGCTCCCTGAGACAAGGGAGCCTCTGGGCTGGCGAAAAAGCCTCCCCTTGTGAAGGGAGGTGCCGAACGCAGTGAGGCGGAGAGGTTATACCGCGACGCAGCAACCTCCTCAGTCTGCTTGCAGACAGCCCCCCTGAGAGGGGAGCCTTGGGGCGCCCCGGGCAGTAGTGCTTGACAGAACGGCCCGCCGGAGCGTTCCGGCGGGCCGTTTGCGCTTTTATTCTTGCTTTTTTCCTTTGAAGACGCTTTGCCTTTTTCCATGCGCTGCCTGGTAATACAGCAGCAGGATCACGCTGCACAGCACCCAGCCTGCCGGATAGCCCATCGCCACCGGGAGGACCGTCCCCAGACCCGGTAGACGATCATCAGGTAGATCTGCCGGAACAGCACGAACGAGCCCAGCATGATCAGCATGCAGCTGCGTGAATCACCCGCGCCGCGCAGCGAGCCGGAGATGATCTGGTTGATGCAGATGACCAGATAAAACGGAGAAATGAACCGGATGAACAGCCGTCCCGTGGGCGCAGGACCTCCGGCCCTGATTGAACAGGCTGATGAGCTGCGGCGACAGAAGCATCAGCGGCAGCAGCACCACCACCGTGACCGCCTCCGACAATAAAAGCGCCGTCCGTCCTTTTTCGCGCGGGCGGGTCGCCCGCACCGAGATTCTGCCCGACGAAAGTCGTCACCGCCAGCGAGATCGTCGTGATGGGCAGGAGCGCGAAGGAATCGATCTTAAGTTATACGACGTCCAGCCAGCCATGCAGTCCGCGCCGAAGCGGGTTGATATAGGACTGCACAAAACAATTGGAAAACGCCGTGACCGCCAGCTGCACGCCGACGGCAGGCCCAGCGCGCAGATGCTGCCGAGCATGTTCTTCTCCCAGCCGGACCGCCCGCCACTTTCGATGCGGTAATCGCCCTTCGTCCGTGTCAGCACGAGCAGCACCAGCGCCGCCGAGGCGTGAACTGCGCGAGGATCGTCGCGATCGCCACGCCCGCGACGCCCTTATGAAACACCGTCGCCACGAACAGCAAATCGAGGACCGTGTTCGTCACCGCCGAGAAGATCAGGAAATACAGCGGCCGTCTGGTGTCGCCGACGGCGCGCAAAGGATACCCACGCCCATGTTTTACAGCAGCAGCCGCTCAATCCGGCAAAAATAGATCTGCAGATACTTTCGCTTTCGCATGCGCAAGCTTGCTCCTCCGGCGTTTGCATCATCCGCAGCAGCGCGGGCGTCAACACCACGCCGAGCGCGCTCAGCACAATGCTCATCAGGATAACGTCATGGCGATGATGGTCGTCTGCACGGCAGTCCGGACGTTCTCCCGCTGCCGCGCGCCGTAATGCCGCGAGATGACGACGCCCGCGCCGGTCGCAAAAGCCGTTGAAGAAGCCGATGGCATATTGATCACCGGCCGGCAGCCGACCGCGGCCAGCGCTTCACTTGCCGACGAAATTTCCGACCACCACGCTGTCCACGGTGTTGTACAGCTGCTGAAAATGTTGCCGATCAAAAGCGGGACGGAAAACGCGACCAGCTGCCCGAGACGCTGCCTCTGGTCATCAATCGGTGCGTCTGCAAACCGGTCACCAGCTTTCTCTTTCCGCGGCCGCGCGGGCGCCGCTGTTCAACAACTTCGCCGCCGCGGGCGAAGTCCGCCGCGGCGCTGTTTATCTGCAAAAGAAACACGCGAAAAAACAGAAAGGTTGTTGCATTGCAGTGCGCTTTGCTCCAGGTGTCCGGAGAAAGGCAGTTGCATTCCGCTGGCAAACCGAAAGACATTGCACAAAAAGCTTGGCGTGAGCGATATACGGTCTCCCGCGGGCTCAACGGCGGCAGGAGATCAGCCGGAAAATGCACGGGAAAAGATCCTCAAGGCGGCGGACGAGTCGGCTGGCCACCCCTGCAGGGGTCGGTGGCGGTCGCGCCACGCCGGATTGGAATTCGGCGGGCATCATCGTCCCTCGAGGCTCGTGTCGGAATATTACGCGCCCGGTGCGCGGCGAACGATTTTCGCCGCGAAGGGCTATTCGCTCATCATGAAGTTGACGACAAGGCCGCGGAGCGCTCGACGCGATCAACTACGAGCCGCATCCACGCCGCGCCTGCTCGTCGTCATGATACCGAGGAAAAAACATGTCCGATCAGGCTCATCAGCGCCATGCACAGAAAGCGGCCTGCCGATCATGCTTGATCACGTCGAAATACTCATCCCCTGCTGGAATTTGATCGCATCCATCTCGAATTTGAATACAGCGGCATCATCATGGGCGTGCAGCACCGCAAAAAGCGCGGGCTACCAGCGGTTTGCTCGGGCATCAGCGACCGCATCTCCTCAGCCGTCACCGTGTTCAAACAGGCCATGAAGCTGCAGGCATGAAGGTCGATCCGCAGCTCATCTGCGTCGGCCCCGAGCGCGCGCGGAGAGCGGCGGATATCTCGCTTTCAGACCAAGGGAGCTTTGTCGCCGAGAACCCGCCCGACGCCGTTCTGCGCACTAATGAGCCAAGATGGCCAATCGGCGCCATCCACGCGCTGCGCGAAAGCGGTCTGCGCATCCCTGAGGATATGGGTCGTCATGGGCTTTGACAACCTCACGTCGTCCAAATATATCGAGGGCGGCATCACCACCACGCCAATCCCTTTACGAGGACGCGCTTTCTCCGTCGCCGTCAACATCCCTGACCCGGGCGCACGAAAACCCGCAGATGTCGCAACAGCAGATCGCGCCCTCGCCCGAATCTGGTCGTCCGCCACATTCTGACCTGAGGCCGCAGGAACCCTCAATTTTGCACGTTGTTTTGCGGAATTATTTCATGGTTGCGCATTACGACTATTTCTCGTTCGGCTATGGGAAAAATAGGAATAGAAAATCGCCTTTGGCCGGCGGCTTTGTTTTGTGCACTGTGCGCAATCGCCCCGCGCGTTCCGCTGCCGGTCGCCGATCCCAATAACAACTGCAAACAAAACACGGAGGAAGGCCGCATGGATAAACGGGTAGATTTGTTTGTTTCGGCGAGGTCAACACGCCGATCGAGCGGCTGCAGATGAAGCACGACGAGGCGCTGGGTGTTCTGAAGGACATGGGCTATGACCTGCTGGACGCAGGGTCGTCATCGACGATGAAAAATACGCGATCGCGACGCGGCGGCGGAAAAAGCTGCGCGGCTTTGATATGTGCTGCCTGGTCGTCTCTGCGTGGCGGGCTGGGTCCCGACGCACGCCGTCATCCGCGTGACAAACCGAGTACCGCCATATCCCATGCTCCTGGGGGCCTGTGCGGCTGGAAGCAAACGGGCGCATCATCACCACTGCCGAGCAGGCGGTACCTCGGCCATCCGCCCGACGTTCGAGGCGCTCGGCTTTACGATTTCAAGCATGTTTACAACATCATCGGCAAAAGACTTGTCCGCGCGCCCAAAGCTCGACGCATTTATTTCCCGCCTGCACGCGGCAGGCGTGCCCTGCGCGACGCGCGCGTCCGGATACACGATGGGAGGCGATATGCTGCTGTTCGGCACGCAGTGGCGGGGCAACCCATGCGTGGCCAGCTCGGCGTCGAGGTCGAACCGTATGAGATGCTCGAGATGGTCCGCGCGCTCGACACGCTGGGAGCGGACAAGATCGCCGAGGGCGTATTGAAGTACGTCAAAACGCAAATTCGAAAAAGCCCCTGCGATGAGGCGATCATCGGTGCGGGCGTCATCACGCGCTTGCCATCGGCAAAGAAGATCACCGAGCGCGGCTGGGAGGCCATCATCAGCTTTTGATTGCCGAGCAGCATGAAGAAGCTCGGTGGGGCTTCCCCGCCATGGTCTTCATCCTTGCTCGAGCATTACCACGTGCTCACTTACGCCGGAAAATGACGTCGCGGCTGCGCGATTAGCCGATCATGAAGTATCTTCTCCGGCCAGACCGTGCCGTATTCAGTACCGCCAGTTTTCGAGAACAGCGACGGTGGGTGCGATTATGTCCTCGAGTTCGTGACCGACGGTCCGGTGACGGTCCTTCCTCCGCCTTCGGTTCGCACCAACACGTCGCTTCTGTGCGTATCGAAGGTCAAGACTGCCGCATCATGCGCGCCTTCGCCTACATGCACGGCTGCTACCGCATGCACGTCTGCCAATCGGCGAGGCCAAAACGCCGCCCGCGTGGAACGAGTACGAACCGGCGCCGCAGCGCCGTTGCTGGAGATCTTCCCGATTCAGCACCGTGGTTAATTTGCGCAGAACGTTCAAGCTGCCAGCACGTTATCAGCGCTCACGGCGATTACACCGAGCAGTTGTTTCTGCAAGCTCATGGATATTGACCTTTGTCATGTAAATACAATTTTTAAAAAATTGAGAAGGTGTGCTTGGGCGTTAAGCTTCCATGGAGCGGCTCGATGCAGCGCCTTTTATGGAGGAACCAACATGTATCTTGCAGGTTGACCTTGGCAGCACCAACATCAAGGCTGCCACTTATGATAGATCGATGCGGGTTGTTTGGGCAGCAAAGCCGCCCGGTCGAGTATCTGCGGAAAAACGGCTTTCAGGAATTTGACGCGGATGTTATTATAATGAGCTTGCCGCGCTTATCGCGCAGCTTCACGCGCGACTGCGGCGTATCGAAGATCCGTCAGATCGCGTTTACCGGTCAGGCGGGAATCGCTTCGTTTGCGTGGACGCGGAGGGCCGCGCCCTGTATGCACGCGATCTCCCGATGGGACGAGCGCTAACCGAGGAATGCAAACCTTGCCGCCGCGCAGTTTGACGCCGCGCTCTGCGAGCGCGTCACCGGGCAGCAGGCACCTTGCCGACCCGGCTCGCGACGAAGATCCTTCTTGGTTGAAAAAGAACCGGCCAGACGTCTTGCTGCCGCCGAGATTCCTTCATGCTGCTCAAGACTATATCGTCTTCCGCCTGACAGGCCGGAAGCTCGCCGATATGTCCATCGCCACCTTCACATTCTATTTTGATATCCACGAAAGCACTACTGGACGCAGATGCTCGATGCCATCGGTATTGACGAGACCCGGCTGCCGCCGCGCTCGTCGTGAGCCGTGCAGCGTCGCCGGGCCTCCTGACCGCGGATGCCGCGCAGGCGCTCGGCCTGACGCAGGACACGCTTCGTGAACGTCGGCACGCTTCGACACTTTGCGGGCATGACGGGCACCGGAAATGTCCGCCCCGGCGTCACGCTATCGACCGGCACGGTCATGGGCCTCGCCGTCATGGCGCAGGAACCGGCGCCGCGCGCGACAGCGGGATCGCCATGCACTACGGCTTCCTGCCGGATAATACGCACGTCATGCCCCGGTCGCCGAATCCGGCGGTGTCAGTCTGGAGTGGTTCCGCCGACCTGCATGCCGGAGACCGGCTATGACGAGATGAACCGCGTCCTGCTTCCGAGCGCGGCGGCGAGAATCCGCTGATCTTCCTGCCGTACTCGTGGGTACGAACGCACTAGAATTTGACGCCGACGCGGCGGGCATGTTCTGGGGTCTGGCGGCAGGAGCACGATGTTTGACATGGCGCACGCCGTCATGGAGGCATTCCCCGTTGCTTCTGCGCAAAAACTACGTATATTGCCGCAAAGGGAACGAAGCCCGACCACATCATCTACCGGAGGCGGCGCGAAAAAGCCCTTGCCCGGTGCTGGAAGCTGGCGGACATCACCGGCCTGCCGGTCGTCGCCGCGGGAAAGGAAGCCGCCTGCCTCGGCGCGGCCATTCCACGCCGTCTCAGACGGACAGTGCGGACTATGCGTAGGCCGCGGCGCACGGTGTCGCTATGGTCACCCGCTACGAGCCGCACCCGACCGCCTTCCTGAAACAAATGGGTCGCTGCTTCGCGCTGCTGAGGCCGGTATGCCGGTGATGAGGGTGCGCGTCCTCTTCAAGGCCTTCGGCGATGGGATGCTATTCCTCTGCGTCCGCAGCCAAGGACGCGTGGAATGACATTGTGGACACCGTCTACTCTCCGGCAGCTTTGGCGGCATCAACCTGGAGGGACATCGCCGCCCCCCGGTGCTTTGAATCGAACGTAGGCTGGAAGGAGCGCTCGCGACATTCCCATCTTCCACGACGACCAGCACGGCACCGCCGTGGTGATCACCTCGCCGGCCTCACCAACGCCCAAAGGTGGTCAGGAAGAAGAAAGAGGACGTGAAGGTCGTCACCTCCGGCGCGGGCGCGGCGGCCATTGCCATCGTCAGCCGCCGCTTTCCGCAGGCTTCCGGAATATCACGATATTACTGCGACCGCAAGGGCGCGATTTATAAGGCCGCGAGGGCCTCAACTGGATCAAGGAGCCGAAATGGCCGAGGTCACGAATTCGAACGCGAACCTCAGGCACGCTCGCCGATAAATGCTGGTCGGCGCGGATGATGTTCATCGGCGTTTCCGCGCCCGGCACCGTCACGACCGAGATGGGGCAGCGCGCCGAAGCGCCAACTTGCGCTCAGACGCAAAAGGCGCTGGATTTAAAGACGCCGTCAAGGACGGCGGCACCGTCATCCCGATCGGCGCCTGCTCCCGGGAGGGCCTGGGCAGCAAGACCTTTCTGACTGGCTGCTCGCCGCGCCCGACCGCGCATTCCATGGTAGAGCGCATCTCCCGCGATTTCCAGCTGGGCGGGCACAAGGCGGAGCCGCACGCGATGGTGCGCTGGAGAAGGCGTCCATCGACCTGGATTCGGAAATGGACGACGACTTTGTCCGCCGCATCTTCCTCGAGCCAAAGCCCTTCGCCCAAGCGCTGGCGCGCTGGACGCCGCCTTCCGGAACATGCGGCCCTCCGCCACCGCCCCGCCATGCCCCATGGCGGCTCAACACTGCCGTATCGGCACGGCCCCGGATCATGCCGGACATAACACTGGAAAAGCAGCCGGATCTCAAATGAGACCGGCTGCTTTTTTCAGACAATATGCAAGTTCAGGCCCAGACGCTCAGGCCCATGTGATACCACTTCAGGCGCTCGGGCGTAATGACGGTGCAGCTCCGGCACGCGCGCGTGCACGGCGCGCTCCATCTCCTCGATCCGCGGCGGATAGCACGTCCTCGCTCATGGCCAGATCCATATGGTGCGGAATGAGCACCTTCACGCTGCCCGCCTCGGCCATGGCCGCCAGATCTCCGGCGTCTGCTTCGTGGCTGCATGATGGCGATATCCGGCTTTCAGCTCGCGGATGATCCTTCCGAGCTGCTCCGGGTGGCGCCGCTGCCCCAGAATCTTCAGCCTGCCGGGCGTCGTGATCGATAATCGCGGAAACCCAGACGTGTCGCACGCCAGCCGCGGTGGTGCTGATCCACGGGCGCGGTGCCGGGTCGGTCAGGTCCGCATGTGCAGTGCTGGTTCGTATGGCGGGCAAACAGCGCGCGCACCCGTGCGCCGCCGAAGTCCAGCTCCAGATTCGGCGTGACCGGGTAGACGTCATGCGGGTTCGCATTGAGCATCTCGATCAGCGCCGGGGCGCTCAGCTCGCCGCAGAGCACCGGGCAGTGAAATTTCTCCATCACATACGCCAGATCGGTGATATGGTCCCAGTGCGTGGCGACAGCAGCACGATATCTGCGCCCTCGATGACCTCCGGGCCGAGGGCGCACGCGGGCTCGCCGATGCGGGTCGATCACGATCCGAAAATCACCGACACGGATCTCAAAGCAGGCGATCGTCAGCCAGCGGATGGAGACCTCCGGCCGGAGCTGCGGTTGCTCGATCAGCATAATATCTCCCTTTTTCATTTGCATTCCCGGCGCAGATGCGCCGGTTTTTACTTTTGTTTGTCTGCAGCCGCGCACAAAAGCACGGCCCCCTGCCGCCGCCGTCGCGGCCAGCAGACCGAAGGCCTCCGCCAAGGCCCATCCCATCGCAGGCCGCGCCCATCAGACGGGATAAACGATCCTCCGATGCCGCAGCCCGCGCTCATGACGC
>VOFC01006833.1_pt1 | contig 15724 bp, 20 predicted proteins | sample 5384161 | NCBI WGS metagenome assembly VOFC01 (sample SAMN12384722, study PRJNA508395) | human gut metagenome | isolation source: healthy gut B | host: Homo sapiens | reverse complement strand
ACCTAGTCCAAAGCTTTTGTATGTAACCATTCAGAAAGCAAATCCCCAACCTCTATATTATTTAAATCCGACATAGGAAATGGGTATTGCCATGTAATCCTACCTCCGGTAAATGAATAACGGTGACATCCCCCCCCTGATCATTCAGCATTTTGCCCATATCTTCATCAAGCGCAAACGGCGTGTCCATTCATATAACTCCGACGCTCATCGGTTTCGGGTAAAATTATCTCCATAATAAATGACGATAGGGACCTTGGTATATTCCATGAATACGGACATAGGTACTTCAATGCCTTCCATTTTCTTGGAAAGCGTAATAAACTTAGCCTCCTCCGGCAATTGCCCTTCCGGAAAAGGAACCGCTCCACCCGGTTCGTATGGCGCGATAACCTTAATGTTTCTCGTCTTAAGCAATGTATTCCATCCAACGGCCCGCCTTGCGAATGGGTAATAAATACGCCCGGGCCTATCTTGTCGAACAAAGCGGCGTAGGCATCCGAATGAACCTCAAAATCCGTCGTGCCAATAGTCGGCGTCATTTGACGAAAAGTATTGGTCAAGGTTTCTTATCCCGCTTAAACTGTACTCCTTCAAAATAATCCGGCCAGATACCTACACGAAAACGGTTAAACCAAACCTCCTCGTCAAACGCCGGAGAAATTGTCACGCTCTCCGTACCTCTACCGGCGTTCCCTCTACGAGGCTGATCGACAAGATAGACACTAAACCGGCGACGTAAGAAAAATATTCTGAAGCCCTCACACGCCCGTCGGGTGTGGTTTCCCATGTCTTGAAATGCCCCCTACACCATGGGCGAATACCAATGGGTATTTCCTCGCTCCGACCGGCTTTTGATAAAAAATACGTACGCATGGTCGCCATGAAAAGTATGCCCTAATGAATCAACCAAGACCGTACCTCCAACAGCGAAGCTGCCTTGCTCATCCACCATCAGAACACGCTCATCTCAGCTGTTTACATCCAACAAGCAAAGAGAATGATACCAAGTATAAAAACAGGTCTCATATTTCCGATAGCTTAATCTATTTCTGTACTTTTGATTCCTGTAGCGCATTATAACGGCTTCCCACTACAGGGATAGCGGAAACCACATCCTCAATTCCCTCATCTCACCGGCGGTGAAAAATGATATCCGCAGCACGTAAATTCTCTTCCAGATGAGACAGCTTCGTAGTCCCCGGTATAGCTACGATCCAAGGTTTCTTATTCATTAACCATGCCAAGGCAACTTGTGCGGGCGTGATCCCCGTGTCCTCCCAAAAGCATTCAGCACTTCCACGATCCGCATATTGGCACGGATAGCTTCCGGTTGAAAAACGAGGTAAATCTTGACGATTGTCGTTTTCCGGATCAAATCGAGTATACTCGTTAATCAAGCCTCCCAAAAAGCCTCGATTTATCGGACTATAAGGAACAAAACCAATACCCAATTCCTCACACAACGGCAATACGCTCTCCTCCACGGCACGATGCATCAAATGATATTCACTCTGTATAGCCGTAACCAGGGCAGATCCTATGGGCACGGCGGATGGTATCGGCATTCACCTCGCAAAGTCCGAAATGCAATACCTTGCCTTCTCCTGATCAATTCGTTCACGGTCTCAGCGACGACCTCAATCGGAGTGTTCGGGTCCCACGATGCTGGTAAAACATACCGAGTTTCTACTCCAAGATTGCGAAGCGAGTTCTCGCACACCTTACGTATATTGTTGGGAGAACTATCTTCCTCTGTCTTGATTTGTAAGCCATCCACAAAACTTATGCCCAAATTTAGTAGTTACAAATACCGGTCGAATAACCTTTCAACGCTTCGCCAACTAATCGTTCATTCGTTTGATAACCATAGCTCTCTGCCGTGTCGAACAAAGTAACACCACGATCGATGGCCTCATGTACCAAAAGCGATTATTGCTTCTTGCCGGGATGCTGGCCGCGATGATGATTCAATCCCATACAACCAAATCCATAGCCGATACAACCATGGAAGCCGTACCACTTCCCAATGTCCGCTTTACACCGACCACGGCATTAGTTTTTCGTCAAGGCCGAGGGTCCTTGCCTGTTCACGCCCTCACAGGCAACCATTCCATTGAATACGGAAGAAGCACATATCCCTGTTCCCTGCCAATACCGCCGACCTCAAAAATCCCCGACGGCTTATCTCATTGTACTTTCTCATAACTTATGACCTTTCTAATTAATATTCCATTCACGGCAAAAATACTACGTTCCTACATCCAAACATGTATCAAAACCACAGATAGATATACCAATTTCATCGGTCATACTCCTTATCCGTCACAGCCCGAAAGTTGTCGGCATGATTCTCGATCGCATGTTCCGTAACGGTCATACATACGATAGAGCTACCCGGTGTCGCCCCATTCCAATGGCGTACATTAGGAGGTGTCACGATCATCACCCTTCCGGATCACACGTTTCTCTCCTCCTTCCTCTTGATAATATCCTTCTCCATCAAGTACTAACAAGGTTTGCTCGGCATCCGGATGGTAATGCCAGAAATTACGGCTGTTAGGTTTGAATATAAAATGTGCGATCATCGTATTACCAGACTCCTTCAACAAGGAGACATAGACATCCCCGTATTATACTCCGACGAAGCCTTTGCGTCAGCAGGGAAAATCAATGTCTCGGCACTTTGTTCACCCTCGCTAGATCTGAGAGCTACAAGGTCAAAAAGCTTCTCCCGGGCTAAGACATGAACACGTTCCGGATTGAAGATACGCTCTTCTAGCATTTTAGGGTCGGCATTGAATGGTTTCATATCAGGGAGCATCCACCGTTCCCCAATGAGACAGGAGAAGCTGCGCTTTAGGATAAGCATTTGCGATCTTTATGGCTCCCTCCAATCCTATATGCCATGAATCATCCGAAAAATCAAAAGAAAATCACGTCCGGGGCAGGTAATTCCAAGAACTCAGGAAGAAAGCGGGAATCTCCCGGTGCCCAAATTAAGCCATCCGGTGTTTTCATGAGGAAACCACAATAATCTTCAACCTTAAATTCACGCGTATATCCCGGATACTCATTTTGCCACGTATGGTAAGCCGGAGTTAACTTGATAGAAATCGGACCAACATTAAAAAGTCTCCCCCCGATACGATGTCCGAAAGAGTTCAAACCCTGTGTTTCCATCAAAGAATCCATGTAGAATGTAGAATGATATTCCCGGCATACAGAAGACATTTCCGTACAAGTAGGAACACTGTAATGATCATTGTCGCAATGAGTGATCAATACCGCATCAAATGGGGAACATCTTTAGGGGCAATCGGCATATTTATTAACAAAGGCATATCAAATCCCTTCAACATAGGATCGACCATCAAACACGTACCACGGCTATTAATCAGAAAGCCAGCGTTCCCCAACCAGCGTATAACCGTATGCCCGGTTGACTCAAAAGCCTCTTTGCCGAAAGGTTGTGATGCAGGAGGGATGGCTTGACCCTTTTCATTATAAAGAAAACTGAGCCTTTATGTTTAAGACAATCCCCTAAAATTAAAATAGCTAAGATACTTGCTCTCATAGTATATTGAATTTAGAGTTTTAAATTTCTATGACAAAATTACCTAGATTCAACATAAAACGATGTGCATATATTACAGATGTTTGTAACGCTATTACGGTTTCCTACCAAAAGAAATCATGTTTAGACCTATTCCTTTGATCATAGATATCGATATTTATTCTTATTTTTGTCCATCTAAAACTAATAGAAATAAATATGAGACGGATTCTTACGATGTTGTTTGTTTCGGTATTTATGCTTTCGCTATGCCCGCTGCATGCGCAAGAGACTGAGACATTGGTGCTGATTGATACGGATATGGGTAAGATTAAGGTGAAACTGTTCAACGACACGCCGTTGCACAGGGGATAATTTTATCAAGAACGTAAAGAACACCGTTACGATGGATTATTGTTCCATCGGGTTATCAAGCAATTCATGATACAAGGGAGGCGATATCAACTCGAAAGACGCTCCTTGGACGCACATCTGGGCGACGGAGATCTAGATTACACCATCCCCGCCGAGTTCGTGTATCCGAAATATTTCCATAAGCGGGGAATGCTCTGTGCCGCACGTACCCCGGATGAGGAGAATCCCGAGAAGGCCTCATCAGCGACTCAATTCTATATCGTGACCGGAAAGTTCTTTACGGAGATGGAGCTAGATAAGATGACCAAGGAGAAAAGGCATCGAGTTTACGCCGGAGCAAAAAAGAAGCCTATATGCTGGAAGGCGGAACGCCTCATCTGGACGGCAACTATACGGTGTTCGGAGAGGTTATACAGGGTATGAAAGTCGTGGATAAGATACAGTTCGTCGAGACGAACGCCGAAGACAGGCCCACGAAGAACATAAAGATCAAGTCAATGAAACTCATGAAAAATAAGTAAAATGGAAAATCAAGCAACTGAGACAAGGGTGCTTATGCACACCAACAAAGGAGATATAAAGCTGAAATTATATAACGACACGCCATTTACATCGTGATAACTTTATCAAGTTGGTAAAAGAAGGGCAATATAACGGCTTGCTGTTCCACCGTGTGATCAAGATTTCATGATACAAAGGAGGTGACGTAACTTCCAAGGATGCCCCAATGAACAAGCAACTGGGAGCGGGCGATCTGGGCTATACCGTTCCCGCCGAATTCCGCTACGAAATATTTCCATAAGAAAGGGGAGCCCTTTGCGCCGCACGTACCGGAGACGAAGTGAACCCGGAAAGGCCTCTTCCGCCTCCCAATTCTATATCGTAACGGGGAAAAAAGTATTCGGAACAAGAGTTGAACCAGATGGAAAAGCAACTGGAAGGCCGTCTGAAACAAGAGATATTCGCCCGCCTGCAAAACGAGAACAAGCCTAAAGATCATGGAATTCTATCGCAGTGGTAACAAGGAAGAACTGGCGATCCTTCGTGATACCTTGATCGGCAAGACCGAGCTGGAGGCCGAGAAGCGGAAAGACGAGGTAAAGTTAAACCCGGAACTCCGTGAGGCTTACAAGAATGTAGGTGGCGTACCGTTCCTCGACAATCAATACACGGTTTACGGCGAAGTGGTAGAAGGCATGGATGTCGTAGACGCCATACAGTCCTCAAGACCAACAAGCAAGATCGTCCGACCGAGAATATCGTCATTAACTCCGTAGAGATCTTATAATGCGGTTATCGGCTTCATAAACCGACGAAGGGGCTTATCGCGAATATCAGTAATAAAAGAGCTATCTTGAGAAAGATCATACATATCGATATGGATGCCTTTTATGCCTCGGTGGAACAACGAGACAATCCGAGAGTTGCGAGGAAAACCCCTAGCGGTCGGGCATGCGGGCAGAGAGGCGTAGTAGCCGCCGCTAGCTACGAGGCCCGGAAATATGGGGTACGTTCCGCCATGGCGTCTCAAAAAAAGCCAAACGTTTATGCCCGGACCTGATATTCGTACACGGAAGGATGGACGTATATAAATCCGTCTCACGCCAGATCCACGAGATCTTCCACGATTATACGGATATCATAGAACCCCTTTCCTTGGATGAAGCCTTCTTGGATGTCACCGATAATAAACAAGGCATCTCTCTCGCTGTAGATATCGCCAAGGAGATCAAGAAACGGATCTGGGAAAACTTGAACCTGATAGCGTCAGCGGGAGTCTCCTACAACAAATTTCTAGCGAAAAATAGCCTCGGATTATCGAAACCCAATGGATTATGTACCATTCACCCAAGCCAAAGCCCTCGATTTCATAGCCCGTCTTCCCATCGAGTCTTTCTGGGGAGTAGGTCCCGTAACAGCCCGAAAAATGCATACGCTCGGTATCCACAACGGACTGCAATTACGGGAATGTTCGGGGAGATGCTTACCCGCCAGTTCGGAAAGGCGGGAATACTTTATTATGAGTTTGCCAGAGGTATAGACAACCGTCCCGTAAAGCGGTACGAATCCGGAAGTCGGTAGGTTGCGAGCATACGCTAGAAAAAGATATCTCCCGCAAATCCTCTGTTATCATCGAGCTTTATCACGTAGCGACCGAACTTATCGGCAGGCTGGAACGTTCCGGATTCAAGGGAAACACACTGACCTTAAAGGTCAAGTTCCATGATTTCAACCAAATCACACGAGAAGCCTCAGCCGTCCGGAAGAGTTAACAACCTTAGATAAGATCCTTCCCTTGGCCAAGGAATTACTGAAAGAAGTGGAATATACCGAGCATCCCATCCGACTGATCGGCCTATCCGTATCTAATCCCGTAAAAGAGGAGCCTCATACGAAAGACCGTTGGGAACAATTAAGTTTTGAGTTCAGCGACTGGAAATAATACTTGCCCTAGAAGGATAGCTTCATCATAAAAACGTATACCCTTTTGTCTGGATGCCCGGATGATCCTTATAGGTCAGACGCCATACATAATCAAACGCAAGAACTTAAAGATATTCTCGATACCGACACCCGCCTCCATATAAGGAGTAGACGGGTCCATCAGGTAAGAGCCCTGCGGGAATAAGAACAAGCCCTCATTCTGCTCACTGATATACGGATTATTCTTATCCGTCAAGTGTCCGAACATACCCCGGAAAGAAAAAGACCTCTCTCCATTTTAACTGTTGATAAGCGGGATACGGTTCAACAAGGCTCAGTTCATGAAATAAGTAATATCCCACGAAGCGTACTCATCGTTGATGAACTCCATCGCATTCATATTCGTATAAGATTCCGGTTGCACCAAATACGACAAGTTTGCGTTTGGCAAGATCAACAAAGGATAAGGGGCTTTTGTCCAAACTTTACCTGCTTTAGCGAGAATATCCACATAACCGAAAGCAGAGAACCAGAAGCGTTTCTGGATACCGATCTCCGTCTTCTGATAATCATACGAACTACCTAATACATCTTGGAAAGCCATCGTATGGTTCAAGGTGAATACCGGTGCGTCAAGCGTAATCGGATAACGGTAATTACGAGTCTGGTAGAATTTCTCATTCGGGGCAAAACGGAACTTAAACTCCACTTCCGACATCCGGTAGGAATCGGTAGCCGTGATCTGGCCATCCGGACCGATACGGTCGAACGCGGCGTAACCGGTTGAGTATTCCTTAAAATTCCGAAGTACCGCCCCATAAGCCCAGCCGTTATAATGTTCACGGTAATAGGTCAGTTCCATATTCCTTAAATAGGTGGCACGTGTATCCTTCTGCCGCTTCAAGGCTAAGAACATATTATCCTTGTTGGTATACATATACTGCTGACCTAACTGGTTGATATCATATAGGTACTCGAAGCGAATAGAATGCACGGGAAATTCTTTCCGATAATCCTTCTTATCGATAAAAAGAATATTCTACGATACCATCATATTTCAACTTGCGGTCTTTCGATCCATAAGCCAAATAACCATCCAAGAAAAGACGTTTACTGAACGCCGTTGTCGTGGTTCCACCGACACGGAAGCGGGGCCCCCTCAATCGCGTTACCACTGATATAGGTGTTCATCGGGCCAAACTCGAACTTGCTCTTCGCCGGAATCTTATTCGTCGCGATATAACCGGAGGTAAGGATCGAAACAACCTTCTCCGTCACATAGAAAATAGGAACGGAACGAAGTTTCGCCATTAGCAACTCCACGTTATTCTGCTTGCGAGTTCCCGCCTCAGTAGGACGATTCTCCTCCCAGAAATCCGCCGAACGGCGATAAGCTCCATCGGTATAATAATAGGTGCGCTCTCCTCCGAATACTTTAGGATCATCGGGTCCCTCAAAACGCTTGATTCGAATAGATATTCAAACGGCGGGCATCCATTCCTTTCGATTTCTCCGTCAATTTGAAGTCCACGTTGATATCATCTTTCGTAATGATACGAGTCCCATCCGGGGCACGGTCGAAAGTCTGCTCGATCGTCATTCCACCGACAAAATTCAAGTTGATCTTCTTCGGGACATTCAACTTAACCTTCTGCACGAAATAAGTAGAATCCAACGTGATAAAAAAGATGTCCCGTAAAGCCGAACGTCTCCGGAGTAAACGGAGCGAAACCCAAATCCACACACTTCTGTCCGGCGACCTCCACCGTGTCTAGCAAATAATATTTATAGAAGTTAGGTCCCATCGTAGACATAGGGCTTACAGAAACGGTTCAAGAACAAAGGAATATCATTCTGGAAGATATTCACTTCCCGGAATACCTCATTCAAGAACTGTTGCATACCGTCTCGTGAGAAGACCTCATCCACACCAGCCGCTTTCGTAGCCTGAACGACCCTCTTTTCCGTCTTCGGGTCTTTACGATAATAAACGGTCTGGATTTTCTCACGTTCGGATACCGGCAAGATCGTCTTTCCCACCTCCAACGTATCGATAAACTCAGTCAAGAAGTCAAACTTTCCCGCCTTTCCATCCTTTTTCGGTTTCGGTTGGTAATCGTTCATAGCGAAGACCATCTTCTCGTATTGATCATACCGAAAATAATCATGATTACGAGGATCGTTGCTCTCCCGACGTGCGATAGCGTTTTTGATAAAAACCGCAGGATTATCCTTCTTCCGATATCTTTCCTTTCCCGGCTTGATGATCACCTCCGACAAATTAATACTTGTCGGAGCTAGCTGAATCTTCAAATGTTCCGCTTTACCCGGAACGAATTTCAATTCTTTTCTCCGTATAACCCAAATAAGAGACCTGTAAAGTACGTACCTTAGATGAAGAGGAAAGCGTAAAAGCCCCATCCAGATCTGTCGTAGCACCTATCGTAGTTCCTTCAAAATCACAGCCACATAAGGCAAAGGTTCTCCCGTAATGGAATCAGTCACGATTCCTTTTATCATGTAGTTCTGGCTCTTCGCTACCCAAGCGAACGCCAATAAAAGCCATATAAAAACAATTCTCTTCCCCATCAGATCTGACACCTCATTAAACTCCGCAAAAGTACAACAGGATCATTTATATAAATGTTCCAAAACACATGCAATATATTCCAATTAGCAACAAAACAGGCAAAAATACACACGTATATACGCAACGCCCTCAGCAGTATAGGCATAGGCCTGTATCTATACCAGCGTAAGCCAACACCTATACTGGCGTGTGCCCTCGCCTATACCGGCGTGGCACGAACCTACGAACGACTAATCTGAAGCCCCTTATTCGACAAGCTCATCTCCACGAACCGGGCGTTCGAATTGGGTGGAGAAAGAGTCAATATCTTTCGGATTTGCAGGGCCGCACCCGGGTCTTTCTGCTACGATATATAAGTAACCACCACCGCCTGCTCCCGGAAGTTTATATCCCAAGGCATAAGCCTGTATCTTTGGAGATAATAGCTTCCACCGCCGCCGGATTCGTTCCGGAATCGAGTGCCTTATTTTGCTCCCAAGTCTTTCCGACCAATTTACCATAAGTCACGAAGTCTCCGCATTGGATCGCCTCGTACATATCGAGCGCATGGGCTTTCATCTCGGACAAAAGACCTAAATGCGCCTCGCTATTCAAGAACATACCCCGTACGATTTCCGACAAAATATCTTTCGCCGTACGAGTAAATTCCCGTATAATAAAGAAGATGACAAGGCCGGTATTCCGGATCAGTAAACAAATATTCCGGCAGCCAACGTACCAAAGGATTCTGATTAAAACCCCTCGTTCGTTTGCAAGAGTTTCAAACCGTGCAATACACCACCGTATTGATCTTGCCATCCCCCGCCGGTAGTCAGCAATTGTTCTAAAATCAAGGTGCGGTTTCCGATCTCATTCTTATCCCAAGCCAAGCCACAAAAAATCAGAGATAGCGCCCAGCACGGTAGCCGCGAGGATCGAGCTAGTGCCTAAAACCGGAACCCGCCGGTATCGCCGCCAACAAGGTAATCTCCAGCCCGCTACCAAAAGCTTCCAGCTGGACATCCAAAGAAGCATAAGCCTCCGCCGAGAATTCCGGGACAAATCCGCTAAGGCCAAAGCCGCTTTCGGGATGGAAAACGGCGATCCTACCTTATTATAATCACGAAGCTCATCCCATGAAGAGATAACCTCCATCGCTCCCAGATCGATCGAGCGAAGGATAATCTTATGGGTATCGGAAGGCTTGATATAGACTTGTAGTGGTGGTTGCCCGTTTAACTCGATCGCCACGTTCACCACGTTTCCACCCGCATATAAGCAATAGGGCGGCGTATCTGTCCACCCACCTGCCAAATCGATACGTACCGGACTACGTCCTCATACGATCTGGTCCCGATAGACATTCAAACACGGCTGCTGCTTTTACTTCCGAGGACGGAACCGACCAGCCCCTCCCCTGCAACAAAGCGAAAGCCTTTTTGCTCCTCCTCCTTATACGCTACCCCCGAGATCTTCATCACCTGAGAACGGAACATATGATTATGTATCCTTTTCATCAACGGATTATCCTCGGGAAGGGCTTTCGGTAAGACAATCTTGTCTTTGGCGAAGCTTTCCGCCGCATCCGAAAGATCCAATTGATAGAATACACTTTTCTCATGATTAGCGGCCAATAATGACCAGTCTTTTTTACGGAAAACTTCTCGCTGAGCTACTAAACGGCGTAAATTCGCTTTGATCGGACAAATCATTCGCCGATAATTTTCGGGCGGAAAGCCAAATATGCTTTCCCTCTTCCCTATCCGGCTCCGTAATCATCCAGCGCAGCACTTTTCCCAGCTCATCCACGGTTTGGCAAACAGGGAACAAAGGTGCGTTTTGTATATCCTCATTCCCTCCCAAGGTGATACCTCGCTCCATCGCCCAAGTCAAGATAGGTTTCCCCCATAAACAAGGTAGACACATCAGACAAGGCCCCTTTAAACAAGTCATTAAAACCATAGGGCCTTGCCGCCCAATTGGTTTCCCCCCTACCGGGACAACATCTACACAGATACCTTCCGGCAGGGATAAGTTCCAATTATTCTCCGGAACACCCGTTATAATTTGCTGGCCACGTAACGTCCAATTCTCACCGATATAACTATTCTCTATCCATAATTCCGAATTCTCAGCGGTCAATTTCTGGTGTAACACCGCATTCTGAACAAACATGGCAGGATGTGGTTTCACCTTACGCTGCATGATCGCCCGCTGATCCCTCACCTAAGTTCTGCACCGCCAATGTAGAGGAAATCAGCTCCCGGCTTGTACCATAATGATAGAACTCTCCACCCGGAAGCGGCAGAATCGCTACTGAAAGCTGATTCAACTCCGAGTCCGGGATACGTGGATTCTTCCCCAAGGCCAACCCAATTCAGCATATAAATCATACGCCTTCATCGCCTTGCCATCCTCGGTATAGGAATGTTTCATTAATAACCGCACCGCCTTGTCGCTTAGCAGCCAGATACCGATATCCATCAAGAATAAATGACTACCGCCAATTCCCCAAAGTTTCCAACGAAGGCTTCTGTAGCATGAAGTCCAGAGTGTCCGGAGACTTACGGCTCGATACAAAAACCCCGTGATTCTTGGCCAACGAAGGCTCGACCCATAAACCGTAACAAACCACATCTACCTCAGGAATCTCCTGCAAAGGCTGGTTAGCACGGATATATACGTCACCGCTAGCGATCAAGGTATGAAGCGATTCCGGCGCCTTTTTCATGATCCGTTCATAAAGAGGTAATTGCAAAGACAATAAGTTCTGGGATAACCTCTGCCCTCTTGCCCAGCGAAACACAGGGATCGGGTCAATATTTTCCCGGATGGCGCATATCCGGGCAACGGCGGCTTTGCCCTCCGGCATGCAACAAGATACGCTTCTCCTGTCCCAACCACTCCTCCACGGATACATCAGGGGCCTCTTTTTCGCCGGGAGGCTTCCAACAACCAAGTCGTTCCTCCCCCGGATCCCAAGCGGGCACCTACCGGATCCGAGGTGCAAAACCATTCCTCTGTACTTACATGCTCTATCGCATGGAAACAATCAACCAAATTTGGAGGTAAAGACAATAACTTTTTTTCATACCCATGATCATTCTAAGACTCCTTCTTATTTTTCGAAAGCAAAAAGTAACTTAAATTTTCTATACGGATATCCATTAACCCTTTTTTATTACAATTTGTATGGAGTTCAAACCCACTCAACTTCTTTAACACACCCATAAAAAAGTTTGTTTTACTAAAACACACTATCAATCAATCCGTTTCCAGTATCTTGGTTGTTGTTTAATTAAATATAGGACATATGGTATACGGTTATGTAAGAGTCAGTACGGATAAACAAAGTACTGAAAATCAACGCTTCGAGATTGAGAAATTCACAAAATCGAGGAACATGAGAATCGACAGGTGGGTAGATGAGACGATCAGCGGGACAAAAGTAATCGCCGATCGCCAACTTGGTAAATTATTAAAGCAAATTCGTAAAGGCGACATCCTGATCACGACGGAACTGTCACGTCTCGGACGTAATTTGATGCAAGTCATGAGCTTCCTTCACCAATGTATGGAAAGAGACATCATTGTATTTACGGTAAAGGAAGGTTACGAACTCGGAAATAACATTAACAGTAAAATCTTGGCATTCGCATTTAGCCTAAGCGCCGAAATTGAACGCAACCTGATTTCGCAACGAACGAAAGAAGCGTTGGCTCGGAAAAAAGTGCAAGGTGCCAAACTGGGCCGTCCAAAAGGAGAGCGACCGGAAGCCTGTAAGCTAAAAGGTAAGGAAGAGATGATCTTGCAGTATATTAAAGAACATAAGACTAAAGTATATATCAGTAAGAAACTGGGAGTAAACCGGCAAACCTTGAGGGAATTTCTCAAGACTCATCCGGAAATTCCACGGAAATGGAAAAAGAATACAGAAGGATTAACAACTCAAGCAATAATTAACGTATGTTAAATTAGTTTAGTTTAGCAGACTTATCGCTCGTTTATTTGTTTATTCCCATTAACTTGCGGAGGAATAAGATAGAAATATACTTGAAATATCCTCTAAAAACATTTCATCCTTTATTCCTCTATCATTCATAAAACGCCGCAAAGGTTAACATGTATTCAAGACATCAAACATTTGTTTAATCTTTTTAATATAAATCTTATGGAAAAAATTGGTTATTTTAAAGCCTTGTACCGTTCAGCGAGGGCTGATCGGTGAAATCGTAAACCGTTTCGAGAAGAAGGGACTCCGTCTGGCCGGCATGAAGATGGTTTGGCTGACTGACGAGATCTTGAGTGAGCATTACGCCCACCTAAAAGAAAAGCCTTTCTTCCAACGTATCAAGGGCGCGATGAGTGTATGCCCGGTAATTGTATGTTGCTGGGAAGGGGTAGATGCCATACATGTAGTAAGAACCTTGGCCGGCGCTACCAATGGTAGAAACGCCGCTCCCGGTACGATACGGGGAGATTATAGTATGAGCGTACAAGAGAATATCATACACGCATCAGACTCACCGGAGACAGCCGAGATCGAATTGAAACGCTTCTTCAAGGATGACGAGATATTCGATTATGAGCTGAAAAAACCTATTGAGTCTTTACGCCAATGACGAGTTTTAAATAAAAAGAATAGCCGGAAACGAGAGAAATCATTCTCACCTTTCCGGCTCTCATATTTAGATACCAACATCCTATTCTCCCGAACTGAATGAACAACCTAATTACTAATCTAAAAATCTAATACCATGAAAAACACACTACTATATCTATAACAGGGCATCCCCGCAAAATGTTTAAGGGATTTCATCCTGAAATTAGAAAGCCGATAAAAAACGTTTGTACACCTCCAGTTGCCTTTCAAAACAGAAAGTTGTCTGAGATACTCTTAAGCAGTTCGCTTTTTAGCTGTCGATACTCCTCATCCGGTAAGTGGCTCATGGCCCGTATATTTTTAGAAAGTCCCTCATAATCTCCGGGGGCCGAGACAAGGCCCAACTGATTCTCCTTTACAATCTCACTCGCCCTCGCCGCCTCCGCAAAACAAGATAGGAACGCCTAACGGCAGCAAATCCAAATAATTTAGAAGGTACCGCCCCCTTATACGAACCGTCAAAGGGGATAATAGAGGCATGGTAGCGTATAAGCTCCTCACGCATCCGTTCCTTGGGCAAAGAGCCATGATAAAAAGACACCTCTATCATGTGTTCTCACATAATCCTCTATCTCCACGGCTTGGTTGCCCCCTCAAATAAATGAAGCTCCGCTCCCATCCCTTTAAAATCGACACGCTCTATCAACTCCAATATATTCTGCGCCACGCCCAGTAAACCGGCATAGACGATCCTGAAAGGCTTCCGAGAAGAAGGGGGGTGATTCGGTAAAAACAAAACGATGCTGTAAATTCCGATACAAGAACGAGGCCTTGCCCGGCTCATACCGTTTTATATAATCCACGATCTCCCTTACTCTGCCCTTGACAGGCCGTGGCCTTACGATAAAGGAACCGCTCGATACGCCCCATCACCCTATGATAAACGCCACCCTCTTTCATGGCCCCCAGCTCCACGGCCGACAATGGCCAAAGGTCTGAGACGTTCAGTACCACCTTTTCCGGTAGCAACAACGAAAAAGCAACATGGCCGAGGCCGCCGCCAAAACAGGAGGGGTCTGGATGATCACCTTATCATAAGATTTTATACGCTTACGCTTGAGAGCGAAACACCAAAGGGTCGTGGCGAAAGCGCACATACTGGCAAGACGGACCAACGGCCTCCTCGAGATCGAGGCATACGTCCAGTACCTGAAGACCGTTATCCGTTTACATCCTCTGTCTTGGAAAAAGCCCCCTATATCCATCAAAGATACGTCCCTTGGGATAATTGGGTAAACAAGTCAACACATCCACCTTGATCCCTAAGCCGGACAGTCCCTCCGCCATGTTCGTAATGCGTGAGGGTGCCCTTTTCGATCTCCGGAAGATAAGAGGAGAAACGATCAAGACCCTCATTCCTTCCGGTTCAAAAAATTCCACGATCCTTCCGCAAGCCAATCCATCGCCATAGGGATTGACCGCCTTGCTCATCGCATCGTAATAAGCCGTATCATCAAGCAACGCCGAGACCTCGCTCACGATCTTGTCATAGTCCGTTCCGACCAGTTTCACCGTACCTGCCGCGAGAGCCTCCGGACGCTCGGTCGTATCACGCATCACCAACACGGGCTTGCCCAAGCCGGGGCCTCCTCTTGGATACCGCCGCTATCGGTCAGCACTATCGTTGATTTCTCCATCAGATAGACAAACGACAGATATTCCAATGGCTCAATGAAGAACATATTCTCCAAATGAGAAAGATCCTCGCCGAATACCTCGTGAATCGGTTTGCGCACATTTGGATTCAAGTGCATCGGATAAACGAAGTCCACCTCCGGGTATTTTTTTGTCAAGTCTTTGATAGCAGTACACATATGGATGAATCCGTCACCGAAGTTCTCCCGGCGATGACCCGTGATCAACACCAGTCTCTTACCCTCAACCAGACGGTTCATCGTCATACCCAGAACGTAAAAGCACGCCTTCCAGCTCCTTGTCCAGCTCAGCGTCCGTCTTTATCTTAGTCACCACTTGCCGTAGGCGTCTATCACCGTATTGCCGGTAACCAAGATTGAGTCCGGATTCACGTCCTCTCGCATCAAGTTTTGCTTGCTCAACCGCGTGGGTGCGAAATTATACGTGGCGATACGCCCCCGTGACCTGCCGGTTCATCTCCCTCCGGCCATGGGCTATAGAT
>VOFC01002690.1_pt1 | contig 15740 bp, 24 predicted proteins | sample 5384161 | NCBI WGS metagenome assembly VOFC01 (sample SAMN12384722, study PRJNA508395) | human gut metagenome | isolation source: healthy gut B | host: Homo sapiens | reverse complement strand
TTGCTTGGGAGACGGTTTTCACGCACGAGTAGGCGGCTGCTTAATGCCGGAAGACGCTTGTCATACGTATTTACGGAGACGTATCCGGAATAATACACGCTTCATCGTCGGTCGCCCATAGAGTGCCGACGAAGAGAAAGGATATCTTTATCTGGACTCGGAGGTCGCCCCTACAATCATCTGCGTGCTCTGTCCCGCAGGCGCAAAGCGCGGGGGCATGGCGGAACTTCTGCCGTTCCTCGCCCAATACTCCTGCTGGATGTATTTCATCGGGGCGACTTTTATGATCCTTCTCCGCAAGCAGTTTCAGGTTTTCTTCTTTTGGGGATTTCTACGGCACCGAGACGGTTTCCGCTTGCTTGCACAAGCCTGCGACTGGCACCGGGAATGCTTTTCAGGTGGATATACCCGTTGAAACGGTGCACCAGGCGCAAGTCTTTGGCGAGTTTTGCACGAGCGTTCCATGTGGTCCTAGGATCCGGACAACGCCGGAACTGAGGAAACGCCTTCGATATAATCGGTGACGGTTCTACCCAGTCAGCTCTACCAGTTCCGGAGACGGAAAACGTGGCGCGCGGGAGGTCGTTGCTGCGGCGGTTCACGCAGTAGGCACAATCGTAGATGCAATAATTGGTAAGCATGATTTTCAGCAATGAGATGCATCGCCGTCCTCGGCAAAAACTGTGGCATATCCCCCAGCCTCCCACCGTGTTGCCCAGCATTCCCCGGTTTATTGGAACGCACTGTGCCACTGGAAGAACAGGGAAAACATCATAATTTAAGACTCCGCCAGTATCTTCAATTTTAGCTAAAGACATTTTCGTTCATGACCCCCCTTTTTTTCGGTTCTTCTGATTATTCTCCGATTCTTTCGCAAAATATACAATTTAATTTGAGAAACCGGCAGAAAAAAAAAAAAATTTAGCAAATATATAAGTACAAAATAAGTCAAAAATTAAGAGGCGGGAAGCTATGCTTCAAAAAGAAAAATAATAAATACATTAATTATTACATTATATATTATACAAAGCAAAATATATTTATAATTTTATCACAACAATTATTTTTAACTACCTTTTGCAGGGATTCAAAGAGAATCACACCAACTAATTAAATATTAATTTTTTACAAACATGAAAAAGTCAAAGAGATTGACGATGAGGACGAATGGAGTATTAAAGGTTTCAAATCTTTTTCTCCATAGCAGCAGTAGAATACTTTCCGAGTACACCAGCACTGACGCTGCAATCAAAAGAATGCGCCATGACATAGAGAACGACGCGCAATTGCTCGCGGACTTAAAGCCTACGCACTACACCCACAAGACCGCACGCCTCAGCCCCAAACAACAGTGCATACTTTCACCACCTGGGGACCTCCGAGATTAAGCTGCGCGGTCATGACGAAACACCGGAAAACCAGAAGTAGGCAAAACACGGAAAAATGAGTTGAGCGAACTATATAATATAGAATAATATATATTTTTATTTATATATGCACGGTTGGTGGCACGCCCCGTTTTTTCAGCACCCGTGCAAAACCCTCATATACAAACGGTTATCATCACAAAGAGGGCGGCACGGTTGGTGGCACGGTCACAGTCCCAAAAACAGAGCCTCTATTTTCCCTAAACAAAGGCTCTATTTCCCCTAAACAGAGCCTCTGTTTCACCGAAAATAAAGGCTCTGTTTCACTGAAACGAAGGTTCTGCCTTGACCGGGCAGAATCCTCGTTTTTCTCTCCTTCCCTATCAACACCGACAATTTATTACCGGCTCTTTCCGTCCAAATACTACACCGCCGTCCATATCCGCCAACAGCGTCCAACGCTATTTTGCCGACGGCGAAATATCGCCTTATATTTACACCGCATTCAACGAGTGTAAAACAATAAACCATTTCAATTTATGAAACAATTAACTACATCATCTCTCAAACAAGGTTACATCACTATCCCCCGGGCATTACTAAACAGACAAGCAACTCGACGGCGCTGCCGGAGAGACAGAAGCATTTCTCCAAATCCTGGCACACACCAATTATTCCGACGTGCCATACGACATCAACGGGACAATCATTCTATGCAAACGCGGTGACTCCCTTATCAGCTATCACCACTGAGCAATATTTTCGGCTGGACACGCCCCAAAACCACCCGTTTCTTTCAACGACTGGCCAAAGGAGGCATTATAGACCTCATCCCTCATCAGGAAAAGATACTCCATATCCGTATCACCAACTTTTGATCTTTGACCGGACGTATCCCTTGAAGCCAAAGACGCCCGAAAGGAAGAAATCTCCACAGACTTCGACCTTTTCTGGGACAAATACCACACCGTGATGCGAAAGCCGAAAGTCAACGTCGCCCGCGGCCGCCGCGAATGGAACAAGCTCACCCGCGAGGAACAACAACTGGCAATAGACCGCATCGAGGACGTCTACTACCACACCAACGACACCCCTCGCTTCATCGCCCACGCTTCCACTTACCTGAAAGACAAGGCTTTTCTGAACGAATATATGGACTAAAAAGACAAAGAATATGCAACCACACGCACCCGAACTCGAAGAAGCCGTCATAGGCGCCTGCCTGATAGAGCAGGAAGCGTTGCCGCTCATAGCGGACAAGTTACGCCCGGAAATGTTCTTACGACGACCACCACCAACTGATCTTCGCCGCCCCTCATGGCGATGTATCATGCCGGCAAGAAGATCGACATACTGACCGTCAAGGAAGAACTCGCCCGTCGCGGGAAATCTGGATGCGATAGGGCGGACCGTATGCCATTGTGCAACTGAGCAGCAAAAGTCGCCTCGTCGGCACATATCGAATATCACGCGCAAATCATTCACCAGAAATACCTGGCACGCGAAATGGTTGTCGGCTTCAACAAGCTGCTCACCTGTAGCCATGGACGAGACGATCGACATCGACGACACTCTCATAGACGCCCACAACCTCCTCGACCGTCTCGAAGGTGAATCCGGCCACAACGCCCACATCCGCGACATGGAAACCCTTATGGCGGACACAAATGGAAGAAGCCGAAAGGCGCATCGCCAAGAGCGTGAACGGCGTCACCGGCATTCCCACCGGTCTGACGGAACTGACAAGAAAACAGGTGGCTTACAGGACAATGACCTCATCGTTATCGCCGCCCGTCCTCGGTAGGCAAAACGGCCCTTCGCCCTCCACCTGGCACGCCATGCGGCTCTGGCGGGGAACGCAGTAGCCGTGTACAGTCTCGAAATGCAGGGCGAACGCCTTGGGGACCGTTGGCTAATGGCCGCCTGCAACATCAACCCGTACCGGTGGCGCAACGGGATTCCCAATCCCCAAGAGGTAGCGGAAGCACGCACCACCGCCTGACTGGCACAACTGCCTATCTACGTGGACGACAGTTCTTCCGTCAGCATGGATCACATCCGTTCGAGCGCACGGCTGCTGAAAAGCCGCAAACAGTGTGACATGATTATCATCGACTACCTGCAACTTTTGCGACATGAGCACCAAGCAGGTCAACCGGAACCAGGGAACAGGAGGTGGCACAGGCAAGCCGCAAGGCCAAAGTTGCTGGCTAAGGAGCTGAATATCCCCGTATTGCTTCTGAGCCAGTTGAACCGTGAATCGGAGAACCGTCCCGGAGGTCGTCCGAACTGGCACACCTGCGCGAAAGCGGAGCAATCGAACAGGATGCGGACATCGTTATACTCCTTTACCGACCGGCTATGCTGCATATTCCGACCGACCGCGAAAGCGGTTACCGACAGAGGGACTGGGTGTGGCTATCGTTGCCAAGCAACGTAACGGGGAGACGGGAATGTTATTTCGGACATAATCAGTCTATTACAAAAATTTTATGACTATGTTCCTCCAATGGAATATTTGAATAAATACGCCAAATAGTTTTGGTTATTTATATAAATAATATAACAGTAAATAATAGATTATCAACTATTATATCTGCCAAATTATTTTATAAATATAGAGAAAAATAAACGGTTGATTACTTGACTTCGCCTCTTGGATTTTTGTATATTTGTAGTATCGAAAAAGAGATTATAGAATTATTTATCTAAACCTTAACTTTTTAATTTTATGGATGTATTAGTAGAACGCTATCAGCGTAGGAAGTATGTGAATCAGGGATGCTCCGATGTTGTATTACATTCGCCAGAAAGCCGGCAATGTAAGAGTCATGGATGTCGATACAATGGCTGCCGCCATTGAAAGCAAGTCGTCGCTTACGGCAGGGGATGTGAAGCATACCATTGAAGCATTTGTGGAGCAGTTGCGGTTGTCGCTTACTCAGGGCGATAAAGTGAAAATCGACGGGTTGGGAACGTTTCATATCACCTTGACCAGTGACGGTACGGAGGTGAAGAAGGATTGCACGGTACGCAGTATCCGCCGTGTCAATGTCCGTTTCGTTGCCGATAAGGCGCTGAACTTAATCAATTCGAGCCACACGAGTACGCAGAGCGATAATAATGTGGTGTTCGCATTGGGTGGTAAAGGCGACGGCAGCGATCCGGACGAGGGTGGTTCGGGTAGCGGCTCCGGAGGTTCGGGTGAGGAGAAACCGGGAGGAGGCGGGTGACACCAGACCCGTCAGTATAAAACCCAAAAAACAGTCCCGCATGGCTTCAGGAGCCGACTTCTACGGTTCCACGCCATGCGGTTTCTGTTTTCAATCTTCAACTTTCAATATTCAATTTTTAATTAAATAAGATGTTAGACAAAATCATTGATATTATCATGACCGTCCTTCCTTTTTTTTTCGGAGGTCGCAAGAAGCGTCAACAGATGATGCAGGAAGTCAAAGAATTCAGCGAATTAGTGAAAGAGCAGTACAATTTCCTCATGCAGCAGCTTGAGAAGGTATTGAAGGATTATTTCAACCTGAGCGACCGTGTGAAGGAGATGCATTCCGAAATCTTTTCGCTGAAAGGTAAGTTGTCGGGAAGCTATTGCCCTGCAATGCGTCAATAAAGAGTGTATCCAACGAAATAACGGCAACGCATGAGAGCTATCAGTCTGATCGTTGTCCACTGTTCCGCCACTCGTGAGGACAAAGAGTTTCACCGAGCACGACCTGGACGTTTGCCACCGTCGTCGTGGTTTCAACGGTGTGGGGTATCATTTTTATATTCGCAAGAATGGGGACATCAAATCGACCCGTCCTCTCGAACGCATCGGTGCGCACGCCCGTGGCTTCAACAGTGAAAGTATCGGTATCTGCTACGAAGGCGGGCTCGACTGCAAGGGACATCCCAAAGATACCCGGACACCGTGGCAGAAACATTCTTTGCGTGTGCTTATCCTGACGTTATTGAGGGATTATCCCGGATGTCGTGTCTGCGGACATCGTGACCTGAGTCCCGACCTCAACGGCAACGGTGAGATTGAACCGGAGGAATGGATCAAGGCTTGTCCGTGCTTCGACGCCGAAAAGTGTTGGAGCGAAGTAAGTATTGAAAAGCCCGGACTTTCGCAAGCTCGGGCTTTCTATATCCTCAAGACATCTCCTTTTCATAGGGAAATTATGACCGGCATTACGGCCGGCACAATAAAAAAAATGCATTAAGAGTAAATAAAAGGGATGCCAGTGGGAAATTATTAGGAAGACATCCCTTTTCTTAAGAAACACAGCATGGAAGAATTGACTTTCACAAGCGAATGACTTCGTACTGGTGCTTCTCGGCGTTTTCTTCACCACGAGGGTGAAGAAGGGTTTATCTTGTTGATTCAAGTTTCGCAAGCATCCTGCATAGCTTCTCCTCCTTCGGGAAGGAGGAGTCCCCGTAGGGGAGAGGTGGTAGGAAAAATAATGAGTTTACCTTTTTAAAAGAAATAAGGAATATACCTTATCTCTACCTACCACCCCGCCCTTTGGGCACCCCTCCTTCCCAAAAGGAGGGGAAGCCTGTCTTACTATAATTCCCTGCGGTATAATTCTCAGCGGAATATTTCTCAGCGGAATATTTCTCAGCAGTATAATCCATGCAGTACAATCCATGCGGAATGCAGCACTTACGAAACTTGAATTATTAATTCAAAGATATCTCCCGCTCCGATAAGTCCATAATGGGAATAAGCGAATGACGAGAGATATCAATGAAGTTTGTCGATATCCTGGTTTCTAAATATTTAATTATTTAGTTGAACCTTCCGGATATGTAATAATCAATTCTGTTTCAGCATTCTCCGGTGCTCCCCAAGCTGTAGTAGCTATCACTTTAATTTTCACTGTAATAGGATTAACGATTGCACCTTCTTGTTCTCTGATAACATCATTCAACTGAATAGTCTTATTAGCAGCAGCTATTTCACCTGTTTCAGCAGTGTAGCCTTCTGTATTGAAACAATTCAAGAAAGTAGCACGGCTTTCCTCTGCAACGATATATTTCACTGAGCCGCTATAAATAGCCAATGCACCGTCTACAGTTGCAGGATCCGTTGTAGCACCACCGGTTTGCAACAGCAAATGTCGGCCATATTGTCACACCTCTAAATTTCTTTCCAAGTGAAGTCTGTAGACAAGTCATACGTATCAGTCAATTTAGTTAAAGCTCAATTGCTGTTTCTTCCGGAGCTGTAATTGTACCAGCAACCTTAACAGAAGGCTTCAGATTTACTGTCAGCAGATTAGCATTGAGTACAACCGGATCTTGGTCCTTAGGAGTATAATACAGACTAAATGTATAAGATACTTCATTATCTTCTGCAGTAGCATTCACATTAAAGTCGTCGAAGTTAATAGTACTAAGGTATTTTTCAAATTAGCTTCGCCTTCAGTTCACCACCCTTAGTAATCTTCAACTGTACTGTCTTATCTGTTACCACTGCCTTTTTGAGAGAGCTGCGATATCTGTAGCAAAAGTACTTCAGACAATTTTCTGCTTACTGTCAAAGCAGTCATTTTCCTGAGTCCATTAGCAGACGGCATCAAATCTACAACAGATTTACCATCAGTTTATTGTATTAGCACCCAGTTTCAAATCTGTAACAACCGGAGCCAAAACTTTCACATCAACGGTGATATTTACTATTGCAGAATTAGCATAGTTAATGTCAATGCAGGTTTAAATGTATAATCTTTAGCCTCATCACCTACTGTTTTAGCAGGAATAGTTACTACTACATCATTACCAGATGCATCAATTGTTACTCCTCCGTCAGCAGCTGTTGATTTAGCAGCACCGCTTACAGCAGCACTAAAGCTTTCATAACTTGCTCCAGCAACTTCGTTAATCTTGGCAAGGAATTTTATCAACTTCTTCATTGATTTAAGGTTGGCTGTCTGAGCAGCATCTTTCCAGTATAGGTCAGCCACAGCATATTCCAAATTAACACCTTCTGCAACAATCTTCGCAGTAACAGCAGTTCCTGTATAATCAACCTTAACAGGCTGGCCTTCATTAGTTGCAGTTGTAGTTACTTTTTATCTTCGGTAAAATAGTTTGTACAAGTCTTATTATATCTGCTAGAAGCAGGTAATTTGCTTTGATTAACTGTAAGAGCATAAGTAGTAGGATTCAGAACAAAAGTAATCCGCATCCGCAGTCTCTGTCTTTTTCAAATGTCACCTCAAAGAGATCGGAGACAAACCAAGAGAAGCTAATGTAACAACCTCGGCAGCAGGAGAACTTCCGTTCTCATTATCAGAACAATTTCACCTTGATATATTCTGAATTCTTCTCGGCGTCATAGAAATTGATAGCGCTACCGGCTTTATCTACCAAAAAACTCCGGACTTCCGTATGTTTTTTTAATAATCAACAGCATTAATATACTTCTTTGATACAATAACTGCAAAATAATCGGCTATTGATTTCAGTAAAGTTGGTAACATCCTTACCCTCCTCATTATTTCCTACTACAGAAAGAAAAAGAGCATCGCTCTTCACTGCCGTTGCAGCATTCAGAGTCACAGTAATCATACCTTCGATAGCTTTCTGCTTCATCTTTAGCTTGTTCTACGCTGGCTACAGTCAGGATACCGTCATTGGTTGCAGCACGGCGAATATGACGTGTTTGTCCGTAGTAATTGTATACTTGGATGTTCGCCAATCAAATCAGCTACGGCAGATGCCGGAGACACACGGAAGTTTACTTTCATTGGTCGGAGCAGAAATTACTACAGGTCCTTCCGCAGTTTGAGCAGTAGAAGTATAGATCGATGCAAACGATACACTTCTAACCAATTCGCCACTAGCATCATATTTCTGCGGTGCAAAAACAAGACTCTTAAGCATAGAGGTCAATCCGGATTGAAGAGCATTCAATTTTGTTTCCAAAGTTTCAACTTTAGAATCAAGGTCAGAAATGCTGTTACCTATATACTCACCAATCTTCGTATTCAAATCCGCAATCTGCACATAGTTTTTCTCTAATTTTGTAGTAGTGGTATACTTGCAAACTCTGTCGCCAGATCTTTAATATCCTCCAATGCTTCTGCCAAAACATGTATTAGCTTTGTCAATCGTATTATTCTTCGGATCTGTCAAATATTTAAAGTTCCTCCATTGTGATTTATATCCTTCCAAATCAGTAACAAGACGTTTCTACAATAACCTTATAATCTTCACCTTGCTCAGCTTTGCATGTTGTCCATTCCTGACAGCCTTTTCCATTTTGGTATCATGTCAATTTCTAATATATTATTAAACACTAAGTTTCAATAATAACTGCCCGTTACTTCATAGGTAACGGAAGAACCTTCGTGCCTGCTCTTCGAGAGTAGTCAATACTGAAAAAATAATATGATATGCAATGAAACTTTTTTACCCCTGCTTCTGAAAGGCAGTAGAGGGAAGGAGATCTTTTGCAAAAATTAGAAGTTAACAAAGCCCTAATACAAAGAATCCGCGTGTTTTATTTGTTAATTCCTGTTTTGAGTAGTTTATTAGAAAAAATGTATGATTTCGTTTGGTTGTTTTAAGAAATATGCTCATATTTGCACCGATATTCATTCCCGTTACCTACAAAGTAACAGAGTAATTTTCAAGCGCTTACACCCATCACAGAGCGTTTTACAAAGTCAAGTACCTGTCTATTTGCTTCATCAATTTTCTTGTTTCGGAAAGGCTTGAAGTATGTCTCTGTTACCGTAATGGACGAATGTCCCATAGCTTCGGAGATAATACCCGGATGAATTTCGCAATAATAAGCCGTCGTAGCCCAAGTATGCCGGGCGGTGTACGAGCTCAATTTATCGGATAATCCCAACAATTCACCTAGCAACATCAACTGTTGGTTAAATCTGCGCAACGCAAGCTGATATTCACGATAGGCTTCTTTCGTTCCTTCCCGACTTCCCAAAAAAGGAAAGAGATAAGGAGAAGAAGAATCACGGTTCATGTATTTCTTTACCAAAGCCATTGCTTCCGGAGTTAATGTCACCGACAGTGGTCGGCCGGTCTTACGCTGCGATACGTGATCACGTTATCACGCAAATCACTCTTGCGCAGATAAGCAAGATCAACAAACGGTATACCACGAAGCGAGAACATAAGAATGAAAAATTCTTTGCGCCGCATATTCGAAGATGCACCGAAGACGTTGTGACAATTTGGCAAAACACTTTCTTCATATCGTCGTCACATAGAAGCCCGTTTATGGTCGGCACGAGTACCGGTATAAACAGAACGGAACAGGTGAGGGACATAAGGTGCCTTACGAAGATCGACGGCACGATTACTCTACATCATATCCTTTTATGGTAAGATAACCGCTCTGATAAATCACAGGGATAGGATTGTCGGAAGTTGAATCAATACTATTCAGTACGTCGGCACTGGTTTCTTCATGAGCCATCCGGTGAAGATCGTAATGATGTTTTTTTAGTAATTCGACCAGATAAGTAGGTGTGCCCGTTTCAAACCAGTAGCTGCCAAACTCCTGATACTTGAATGCATTAAGCAAACTAAACGGATTGTAAATGCCGATAGAGTTATATGTAAAATGATAACCGTCGTAATAGTCACGCAGTTTCTTGCATATTTCATCATACGTTACTCCCAAGGGCATCCGCCAATTCATGCAATTCACTTTCAAGATTATCATGAAGCTCCTGTTCGCTGATACCGCAAAGGTCCACATATATCTGACGCATAGATATATCGTCAAGATTGTTCAAGTCACTGAATACACTAACTTTACCAAATTTCGTAACACCGTCAACATAGCAAACTTAATATAACCGTCCATTGACTTCAACACACCATAGAAAGCCTTCAACGTATTCCGATACTCTTCTTGCAACTCATCTCTTCCAATAGCCTGCAACATGGGCTTATCATACTCGTCAACGAGAATCACAACACGCTGTCCCGTTTTCTCCCGCCGCCAAACGAATAAAATTTGACCAAACGGTCGTCTATCGTCTCATCTTTAGAACATGAGCCATACTGAGACTCATATACCAGCAACTGACGGTCGACAAGACGAATAAGATCATCTACCGTATCGAATTTCTTTGCATTCAGATCCAGATGAATAACGGGATATTTTTATCCAATCCTTCTCCAGCTTCTCCATTGCCAGCCCCTCAAAAAGTTCTTTTTTTCCAGAAAAATAAGCCTCAAGCGTGGATATTAACAGACTCTTGCCGAAACGACGCGGGCGGCTCAGGGAAGTAATAGCCACCTGTCTTTACCATTTGATAGATTAACGCAGTCTTATCAACATAGAAATAACCGTCTACACGGATTTTTTCAAAGTTCTGTATACCGATAGGATAAATCTTATTACTCATATATTTATAATTTTTTGAGGTTGCCACACACAAAGATACACCTTTCTACCTAAATAATAGTAACTATCCATGCAAAACAATTAAAGATTGGTTGCCAAAAATAGAAAAAGGGCATACCCGAATGGATATACCCTCTCCCCTTGCTTTCTAATATCTTAGCAGACTTCTAATATTATTTTTTTAGACTCTTCCAAAGATACTTTACGGAATTCTTTCATTGCTTTTCAATGTCCAGAAAGCCTTACGAGCGCGAGTTCCTGCTGCCTTGTTACCGTTTTCAATCTGAGCGTTAGCATCTTTTGAGAAGTCAGCATAAAGAGCTGCTACCTTTTCTACTAATTCTTTCATGATCCTTTTATTTTCTTCGTTAATAATGATTGGCAAAAATACATTCTTTCCCGAAATAAACGCATAAAAACAATCTTTTTTTTGAATTAATCTTTGAAAAATACCTAAAAAGGCTTTTCATCATTTTACCTACCTTTGTAGCCATGAAAACGCTTACAGATACGGATTACATACATACTTTGATAGCTGAAGGAGAGCATCAGCAACAGGATTTCAAATTCGAAATTTCCGACGCACGCAAGATTGCCAAAACATTATCGGCCTTTGCAAACACCGACGGAGGACGATTGCTTATCGGCGTGAAGGACAACGGAAAAATAGCAGGCGTACGCTCGAAGATAAGAGAAATATATGATTGAAGCTGCCGCACAGACTTTACTGTATCCCCGAAGTGGAATATACCATGCAGACATATATAGTGGAAGGCCGGCAAGTATTAGTAGCCACCATTGAGGAAACACCCCACAAACCGGTATACGCCAAAGACGAAAACGGAAAAGCTCTCGCCTATCTCCGCATCAAAGATGAAAATATACTGGCTACCCCTATCCACCTGCGTGTATGGCAACAAAGCGACAGTCCGCGGGGAGAACTGATCCGTTATACGGAACGCGAACAACTCCTGCTCGACCAACTGGAACAAGGTAACTTACTCTCACTCAACCGCTACTGCCGCCGAACGGGACTTTCCCGCCGGGCCGCCGAACATCTGTTGGCCAAATTTGTCCGTATGATATTGTGGAACCTGTATTCGAAAATCATAAGTTTTACTTCCAGAATTAAGAACGAATAACCACAAAAAATACCGGATATTTGGACGGTTCCGCCAACAGTGTACAACTCGCCCTGAACAAAAAAGATAATGCCGGACATCGAAAGGACTTGGAATGTTGGTGAAACCCAACTGTTTTTTGTACCTTTGCACACAAAGCCATAGTGGGGTCAGGGGACACACCTTCCACTCATTCAAATAGTAATTTGTAAATAATATAATCTTAAAATTAATATAACAATGGGCTTATTTGGTTTATTCAAAAAAAATCCGATGAAACAAAAGTCGGCAATGTAGAAGATTTCATATCACTGACCCGGGTTTATTTCAGTCAGTTATCGCCACAAACCTTGGTATCACCAATATCCGCTTTTGCCGGACGTGGCTAACTTCAAACGTCTGTTTAAAGTGCCTACACAAAACGGAAACTGGGACTGGGTGAGAAGGCGCTCCGCAAAATGCTGATGCAGGACTACGGACTGAACGATAATTTCTTCAAAGAAATCGATGCATCCGTAAAACGTAATTGCCGCACACAGAATGATATCCAATCTTACTTATTTATGTATCAGGGGTTCTCGAATGACCTGATGATGTTAATGGAAGTAACTTGATGCAGTGGAAATTCCGTATGCCGTCTATCTTCAAAAGGCACTGTATGGAATGACGCAGAAAACGGTTCATGACGTATGTACCAAAACGGTATGGAAGGCTGACGACGTGCACAAGACGGCTATGGCTGTCCGTCAGTACAAAGAACGTCTCGGATACTCCGAACAATGGATGACGGATTATGTTTATAATATCGTTCTTCTCGCCAAGAAGAACCGAAACGGAAGAACGACGACACGGAGACGAAAAAATAGTCTGTCGAAATGTTAGAAAAAAAAAGATTCGTAAAGAATTGAACGATAGAAAAAGCGGAGGTTTTGTTCCTCCGCTTTTTTATTCATTTTATAGGCTCTATGAAAATTGACGCATCATCCTTATTTATGAACCTACAAAAAAATAGATCGCTTATGAAACAAAAGAAATATGCTTACACTTACTTTTCACAGTTGAAACAAATCTTTAATCAAGAGCTACCGGAACTAGTGGAATGGCGGAAAAAACCACTACTGTTGAGGACTTTAAGGACTGAATTACTGACTTTTTCGGAAACTTGTGATATAAAGAGTGATACTGCAGAAACGGAGGCGAGGGCAAATTCGACTCTTACTCCATTATGATGGACAGCATGTCCATGAACTGTCTACGGGACAGGATATGTCAGTACAGACTATTCGACTGCTCTACAAGTTTCTGACGGAAACTGCTGGAAAATATGGAAATGCCGACGGATTTGTTTATTGAATTGTTTCAGTCTACCTGTTCAAAGGCTGAAAGAAGAAACGGTTCCTCTACCTTCACCTCAACGTATCAAGAGCAGAAATGACCGCTGGGAAACCGGACTGGACGAAGAGGTGAGAGAGATTCCGATGAAAACAAGGAGAGAATGTTACATTTACTGATTCAGAAGATTGAAAAACAGGAAGTCGAAACCTTCCAGTTCGTTTTCATTTTGAGGAGGGAATGAGTTATGAGGAGAAATACCGGTTGGTGAGCGAATGGTGGAATGATTTTCGTTTCACTTGGCAATGGCGGTAAAAAGTCCGGGAGAGCTGAACCGTTTTCTGGGAAACTCGCTTTCTTCGGAAACAATGTATCTACTCTACCGTGCCCGTAAAAAGGGATGCCTTTTTGCCACTCCTTATTATTTATCATTACTTAATGTGACGGGATACGGGTATAATGACGAGGCAATCGAAGTTATATTCTTTATTCACCACGATTGGTAGAAACGTATGGAAATATTCGTGCATGGGAAAAGGAAGATATTGTAGAGGCGGGAAAACCGAATGCTGCGGGGTGGATTTTACCGGACGGACATAATATTCATCGACGCTATCCGGAGGTGGCAATTCTTATTCCCGATACAATGGGACGGGCTTGCGGCGGGCTTTGTGCTTCTTGCCAACGTATGTATGACTTCCAAAGCGAACGGCTAAATTTCGAATTTGAGACTTTACGCCCGAAGGAATCATGGGACCGCAAATTGCGCCGGTTGATGACTTACTTTGAAGAGGATACACAATTACGGGATATTCTCATAACGGGTGGTGATGCATTGATGAGCCAGAATAAGACACTACGACATATACTGGAAGCAGTGTATCGAATGGCAGTCCGCAAGCAGAGAGCAAATCTTGAAAGGCCCGAAGGAGAGAAGTATGCAGAACTGCAACGGGTACGGTTGGGATCACGGTTATTGGCTTATCTGCCAATGCGTATTAATGATGAACTGGTTGAAATTCTACGCGAATTTAAAGAAAAGGCTTCAGCAATTGGTGTCAAGTAGTTTATTATTCAGACCCATTTTTCAAACACCGCTAGAGGTGACCCCCAAAGCGAAAGAGGCAATCCGGAAAATCCTTTCTGCGGGGTGGATCATTACGAACCAGTTAGTGTATACGGTGGCTGCTTCGCGCCGGGGACATACGACACGACTCCGACAGGTACTTAATTCATTGGGAGTTGTATGTTACTATACTTTCTCTGTAAAAGGATTCAATGAGAATTATGCAGTATTCGCACCGAACAGTCGTTCAATGCAAGAACAACAGGAAGAAAAGATATATGGTCAAATGACTCCGGAACAAGCGGAAGAACTGTACAGGATACTGGAAACGAAAGTAGGTGCGGATATTGAAACACAGAGGATGTTGCCAAGCAACTAAGACGTTTCATGAGAAAACATCGCCTGCCCTTCCTTGCTACCGATCGCAGTGTACTGAATCTGCCTGCTATCGGTAAAAAAGTATGACTTTTCAGTTAGTAGGACTTACGGAAGAAGGAAAACGTATCCTATGTTTCGAACACGACGGTACACGGCATCATAGTCCGATTATCAATCAAATGGGACAAATTTATATCGTAGAGAATAAGTCATTGGCTGCTTATCTACGCCAATTAGGAAAAAATGGGGGAAGACCCGGAAGACTACGCTTCTATCTGGAGCTATACAAAAGGGAAACCGAACCTCGCTTCAGTCTTTACAGTATCCTGTTTCCCCTTCCGGACGACAGAAAAGATGAGTAATTTAAGTATTACGCCAAGTTAGTTCTCTTTTACGCGTATTACGACATTCGCAATAATTGCAAGGCCTCCGGTGGTGATCCTGAAGAAAATATGCTTCGTATCGCTTCCGGAGCCTGTTTCAAGACATCCGGCATTAATTCTACACACCCAGTCCTAAGGAGAGGCTGACTGCCAATACCAATGTCTCTTTCGCCCTATTTCCTGGGACGAAATAATGATTCCTGCAGCTGCTACGGTACCGAACATCAGTAGGTTGCACCACCCAATACAGGATCGGGCATTAAAGAGAATACGGCTCCTACAATGGGGAATAACCCTAACAAGACAAGCATTGCGGCAATGTAATAACCCACAGCGGCTGGCCACCCGGTCAGTTGGATAATACCATTATTTTGGGCAAAGATTGAGTTCGAAAGCGAATTAAAGACTCGGCAAGAAAGGAATTGAACCCGTCTGCCATGACACCGCCGGAAACACGTTTTAGATATGAATCACCCGATCGGAAGACCGGAAATCATGGAGTTGGCAGTCACGTCGCCTGTTGCTTCAATGGCAGTTATCAAATAAACTAAAACCAATGGCAATAAAAAGACGAAACATTGAATTCAACAATATTTAAAAGTTGAGGGATATTAGCCTCTCATCAGCATTTCAACATTCAGCGAACTCATCTACCATTTTCCCAAAGCAAAAGCCAATCCATAACCTCCAAACAAAGACCGA
>VOFC01006090.1_pt1 | contig 15747 bp, 32 predicted proteins | sample 5384161 | NCBI WGS metagenome assembly VOFC01 (sample SAMN12384722, study PRJNA508395) | human gut metagenome | isolation source: healthy gut B | host: Homo sapiens | reverse complement strand
GAAGCAGAGAAAGATATTCTTAATATTTCTAAATTTAGAAAGACAAGTGAATTTAGAAAAAGTACAGGATGTACTTAGTAAAGCTCAAAGTGATTTAGAGTTTTTATCTAAAAATGGTGGTAAAATTAATGGTTTGACTACTGGTTTTGGTGAACTTGATTCTTTGACTGAAGGATTACATCAACACAGTTAATTATTATTGCTGCTAGACCTGCTGTTGGTAAAACTGCTTTTGCTCTTAATTTGGCTTTAGCTGCCGCTAAAGCACTAAGAAAAATATTGCTATTTTCTCTCTAGAAATGCCTGCGGAGCAACTTATTATGAGAATGATTAGTTCTTTGGGACAAATTGATAATAAGAAACTTAGTACTGGTAAACTAGAGAATGATGATTGGAAGAGATTTAATGAAGCAATTAGTATACTTGCTGATACTAATATTTATTTTCATGATGCTGGAGGGGTTACTCCTGCTGAAATTAAGGCTAAATGTAGAAGACTCGCTACGCAAGGTGATGGTTTAGGTCTTGTTATAATTGACTATTTACAGCTTATTGATTCTTCTTCTAGATATTCTGGTTCTAGACAGCAAGAAGTTTCTGAAATATCTAGGGCACTTAAAACTATGGCACTTGAACTTGAAGTTCCTGTAATTGCTTTATCACAGTTATCAAGAAGTGTTGAAAAAGAAGACAAAAACCAGTTCTTAGTGATTTGAGAGAATCTGGTTCTATTGAGCAAGATGCTGATATTGTTGCGGCACTTCATGCCCCTGATGTTGAAGTTCCTGTTGGTGACGAGGTTCCTAATCCTATTCAACTTATTATTCTTAAACACAGAAATGGTCCTACTAAAACTATTGATTTGTTATTTAAGAAAAAGACATCAACATTTTTATCTATAAAGAGGGGAGAGTGATAGTAGTGGTAAATAATAATAAATGGGGATTTGGTGTTATTGTTTCTCTGATTGTTATTTCTTTAGGGATATTTTTTTTGGTATTTTTTAAAAATGTTACTATTGAACCACAAACTGTTTATACTGTTTACTTAGATGGTAGAAGTATTGGTAATATTGTTTCTAAGAAAGTTTTGAGGATTATATAAATGTTAAAGAAGAAGAATTAAAAATAAGTACAATGTTGATACTATATATACTCTAAAGGAGTTGAAATAAAAAAGAATTTTACTTATGATACTTCTGTTAATAGTGATGAACAGATATATAATAAAATTATTGATAATAAGAAATTTACTGTTAAGGGTTATGAAATTAAAATTGTTAGTAAAGTAAAGAGTGAAGATTCAGAAGAAAAATGAAACTAAGACAACTAATATTTATGTATTATCTAAGGAAGTTTTTGATGATGCTTTGGAAAATACTATTAAGAGCTTTTTTGATAAAGATCAATATGAGAAGTTTTTAGCTGGTACACAAGAAGAGGTTAAAGATTCAGGTAGTATGATAGAGAATATTGATGTTGATGATGAAATTACTTATAAAGAAGCTTTAATTCCTACTGATCAAAAAAATATTTGTTGATAGTGATGAACTTAGTAAGTATTTATTATATGGAACACTTGATGAACAGGAAACTTATACTGTTAAAGCAGATGATAGTATTGAATCAATTGCTAGTAGTCATAAGCTTAATGTTCAGGAATTTTTGATTGCTAATCCAAGTTTTACAAGTGCTAATAATTTACTTTATGAAAATCAAAAAAAGTAAATGTTGGACTAATCGATCCTATAGTATCTGTTGTTGTAGATGTACATAGTGTTGGAGAAGAAGAACGTGATTATGATACGGAAATTCAATATGATTCTAGTCAATATGTTGGTTATCAAGAAGTTATTAGAGATGGTGAAAATGGCTTATATAAAGTTACAAGAAAGAGTCAGTATATTAATGGTCAATTGGTTTCTGGTACAGTTGCTAGCTCTACGGAAATTAAACCTGCTATTAATAGGATTATTGTTAAGGGTGAGAAATATGCTCCTAATGTTGCAGATTTAAGTTATTGGGCATGGCCAACGGAAAAGCCTTATACTATTACAACCTATTTTGAATATCGTTGGGGTTCTTTTCCACGATGCCTTAGATATATATGTTGGTTATGGTTCTTCAATATATGCTGCTAATAATGGTGTGGTTGTTAAAGCTGTTGGTGGTTGTTCACCAGGTTATACTAGATGTAATGGTGGAAGAGGTAATTATATTATAGTTAATCATAATGCAGGAGGTTATTATACTATTTATATGCATTTAAGGGAGATTAATGTTAGTGTTGGTCAAACGGTTGCTAGAGGACAAAAAATTGCAACTATGGGAAATACAGGATATGTTGTACCTACACCTAGTTCTTATAATCCTTATGGCGGTACACATTTACATTTTGGAGTTATGGTTGGTAGCTCTAATGGAACTCCTATTAATCCTCTAAATTTATATTGATGAAAATTTGTGTTTTGTCTTCTGGTAGTAAAGGAAATACTACTTATATAGAATCTGAAAGGGTAAAAATACTTATTGATATTGGTAATAGTGCTAAATATGTAAAGGAAAAATTAGAGGATATTGGCGTTGAGCCTGAAGAAATAAATGCAGTACTAATTACTCATACTCATGTTGACCATGTTAAGGGCCTTAAGGTGTTTGAAAATAAATATAATATTCCTGTTTATATTACAGATGTTATGTTAAAGAGTTTAGATTATTTAAATAATTATGTATTTTTAGAAAATGAATTTGATATTGGAGATATGCATATTATTGCTATTAAGACTTCTCATGATGCTCCTGATTCTAGAGGTTATATAATCATAAGTGGTGATGACTCTATTGTTTATATTACTGATACTGGATATATTAATAAGAAGTATTTTGATATTTTAAGTAATAGAAATGTTTATGTTATGGAGTCTAATCATGATATTGAAATGCTTAATAATGGTAGTTATCCGTTTAACTTAAGACAAAGAATATTATCTGATAAAGGTCATTTATCTAATTATGATTCGGCTAAATATTTGTCTTCTTTTATAGGGAATAATACTAAATGTATTATTCTTGCTCACTTATCTGAAGATAATAATACTGAGGAGCTTGCTTATAATACACTTATTGAAAGACTTAATGATAGTGACACTCATGTTGATAATATTATTATTGCTAAACAAAATAAAGAGACGGAGCTTGTTAAGTTATGATTAAGATTATTTGTGTTGGAAAAGTTAAAAAAAGTATTTAAGAGATGCTATTTCTGATTATGAAAGAGGATTTCTAAGTATTATAAAATAGATATTATTGAAGTGAATGACTCTAATATGAAAGAAGAAGCTATTAAAATTAAGCAACATATTAAGAGTAATGATTATGTTATTACTTTAGAGATTGAAGGTAATATGCTTACTTCTATAGAACTTGCTAATAAAATAGATAAAATATTTATTACTAATCCTAATATTATATTTATTGTTGGAGGTTCTGATGGTTTAGATAAAAGTATAAAAAGAAATAAGTAATTATAAATTATCATTTTCTAAATTTACTTTTCCACATCAGTTATTTAGGTTGTATTGTTAGAACAGATTTATAGATCATGTAAAATATTAAATAATGAAACTTTATCATAAATAGAATCATAGTTATTGATTCTATTTTTTTTTTATGTGGTAAAATTATCTAGTAGGAGGAATTTTTATGTATTGTTCAAATTGTGGTAATAAGGTTGATGAAGATGCTTATGTTTGTTTAAATTGTGGAGTTATATTAAAAAAACGTGAAAATAAAGTAAAAAAGTAAAAAAAATAATATAAAACTTTTTAATGTTGTTACTTTGGTTTTTAGTATTATATCTTTTTATTTTGTCTTTTTCCTTGTTTTTTTATGATATAAGTGAGGTTGGTATGTATACTAAAGCTTATGAAAGAATTATATATGGATTAGGTTTTGTTAGTACTACTATGTTCTTTACGATTATTTCTTTAATTTTTGCTCTAGTTGATAAAAAAGTAATATTGGTAAAATTGATTGGGATTAACATTAATTTCAGTATTTTTTAATACTGACTGAAATTTTTGTTATTGTTATATATTAATGATTTATAATTTTGATTTTAGAAAAAGTTTAGGGCAAAATTTTTTAATAGATGATAATATAGTTGATAATATTGCTAATGCTATTGATTATAAAGAAAATAATATGGTTATTGAGATTGGACCTGGTAGTGGTAATTTAACTAAAAAAAAATTACTTAAGAAGGCTGATTTTGTACTTTTATATGAAATTGATACTAGGTTAAAAAAAATTCTTAGTAGAGAATTGTTGGAATTTAATAACTATGATATTATATGGGATGATTTTTTATATCGTGATGTTAAAGAAGATTTAAAGAAATATAATTATAAAAAATATTTATATAGTAGCTAATTTACCATATTATATTACCACACCAATTGTTAGCAAATTTGTTATGGAAACTATACCTGCTAATGAGATTGTTATTATGATACAAAAAAGAGGTGGCGGAAAGATTATCTGCTCCTGTTGGTACAAAAGAATATGGTCAGATAACTGTTCTTCTTAATTATTATTTTAATATAGAGAAAATTATTGATGTTGATAGGAAAGTCTTTTTATCCGACTCCTAATGTTGATTCTGCTGTTATTAAGATGATAAGAAAAGATAGTCTTGAAGATCTTTACTTCTTTTGAACATTTTGATAAATTAGTTAAAGATTCTTTTCAATTTAAGAGAAAGACAATTAAAAATAATTTAATAAATAAATATAATTTAGATATTGTTTCTAAAGTGTTAGAAAAATATGGTTATGATCTTAGTATGAGAAGTGAAAAGATTCCATATTATGTATTTGTTGAAATTTCAAATGAGTTACTAAAGTAGCTCTTTTTGTTATATATTTTTTTTTATATATCATATTATTTTATGGGTGATAGTATGTTTATTATTGGTGATTTAGTTACTAGGAAATCTTATGATAATGATATTGTATTTAAAATTATTGATATTAAGGAAGACATTTATGTTTTAAAAAGGGGTAGTAGTTAGATTATTTGCAGATAGTCCTAGTGATGATTTGAAAATATATAATTCTAATTCTATTGATGATTTTTCTCCAGAGATTGATGGGTATAGGTCATTAGAAAGAGATGAGTATTTTTATTTACCTGGCAGAATTCTTCATATTGATGGTGATAATGAATATTTAGAAAAGTGTATGAATTTTTATAAAAAAAAAATAGATTAAAGGCTTATGGAGTTTATGTTGATGAAAATAATCTTATTGAGGTTGTAAATGATAATTTAAAAAAATATAATCCTGATATTTTAGTTATTACTGGTCATGATGCTTATTATAGAAAGAAAAGAAGTGGTAATAATTATAAAAATACTAGTAATTTTGTTTTGGCTGTGAAAGAAGCTAGAAAATATGAGAGCTCACATGAAAAGTTATTTATAATAGCAGGTGCTTGTCAGTCTAATTATGAAGAGCTAATTAAGGCAGGTGCTAATTTTGCTTCTAGTCCTAAGAGAATTAATATACATGCACTTGATCCAGCAATTATTGCTACTTGTCTTGCTTTTTCAGATAAAAACAAGGATATTGATTTGATTAAAATACTTGCTAAAACTAAATATGGTGCAGATGGAATAGGGGGATTATTACTAAAGGGTACTATGTATATTGGGTATCCTAGATAATTATGACTATTGAAAAATTAAGAATAATATAGATAGTAAACTAGGTGATAATGTTAAGATTATATATAATGGTAGTAGAAATAAAAAAGAAGAATATTCAGGGATAATATCAGAGACTTATAATTATATTTTTTATTATTAAAACTGATGGTAATGAAGTTAAAAGTTTTAGTTATAGAGATGTTCTTACTAATACTATAGAACTTTTTTTTGATAAATTGTAAAATTTATGCAAAAAAACTTGCTTTTCTTTTTTATTAAATAATATACAATGTAATTAGAAAGTATTATTTCTAGAAGGAGTTGATTACATGGAGTTAAAACTTGACAAGTTAGTCAAAATTGAAAAAAGAAAAAAATTCAAAGATGAGAGGAATTGCTAAAGTTCTAATTGATGGATGCTTTTTAGTTGAGGATATTAGAATTTTAGAGGGTGATGATGGATTATTTATTGCAATGCCTAGTAAGACTCTTCCAGATGGAAGTCATAGAGACACGGCACATCCTATTAATAAGGAAACTAGAAAGTTATTTGAAGATTTAATCCTTGATGCATATAATAATATGGAAGAATAAACTACTTTAATAGTAGTTTTTTTTCATATATTGAATTTATTTAGCATATTATTTTATGGGTGATGATATGGATAAAGTTAAAGAAGTAGATAATGGTTTTAATCATGGTATTACTTTAGTAGAAAGAAAGAATATTGTTATTAGTGGTGTTAAAAAAGATTGAAAGTTTTGATAGTGAAGAGTTTTTGATGGAAACAACACTTGGTTATCTTGTTATTAAAGGAAATGAACTTGAGATTATTAAGCTTGATACATATCAGGGGGAAATGTTTCTATCAAAGGAAAAATTGATAGTATGGTTTATTTAGATAGTAATAATAAAAAAAGATAATGATAATTCTTTATTAAATAAATTATTTAAATGATTTTAAAGATTCAGATTTTTTCTCTATTATATTCTTTTTTATATATGGAATAATATTTTATATATTATTAGAAGTTAATCAAAAGTTTTTATATGAAGGAAAAAATTGTATATCGAATTATAATTTCTTTTTTGTTTGTTATTTTTATTTCTTTATTATATTTTTTAATACTTATTAAAATTAATAATGGTATTTTTGCATTTATACTTTTTTTTTATGACTATGTTTACAGGTTATTTGTTATCTTTTGTCATTTATAAGAAATTGATTGTAAAAAAAAAAAATAAGGTGTGATATAATTCTTTTAGAAAGGTGGGAGATTATGGCTAAGAAAAAAAGTTGAATAAAAAGGCTAAGACTAGAATATTTTTTATTTTTTATTATATTTGGTTCTATAATTGGGTCTCTTAGTTATAGTTTCTTTTCTAATGTTAGTAAAATTATAGAAATTAAAAAAATGAAAAAAAGATTTCTTTAAGTGAAAAATTAGTTACTTTGAAAGATGAAGAAGATAAACTTAATTCGGATATTAAAAAGTTAAAAGATCCAGAATATGTTGCTAGATATGCTAGAGAAAAGTATATGTATTCTAAAGATGGGGAACTTATTATTAGGCTTCCTGATGATGATACAGATAAATAAAAGAAGATACTATTTTGATTTAGTATCTTCTTTCTTTACTTCTTTTTTATTTTTTTTTATTTGTTTCTTTTGTTTTGTATTATCTTCTTTAGATTCTTCAGTGGATTTTTTTTAGATTCTTCTGGTAAATGTCCATGTTCTACTAGATAATCGATTTGTTCTTTAGTTATTGTTTCTTCTTCAAGTAAAGTATTTGCTATTAAAGATAATAAGTCTTTATTTTCAGATATGATTTTTTGTTTTTTCGTAACAGTTATTGATTATTGAACGCATTTCTTCATCTATTTCATGTGCTACTGTATCAGAAACATTTCTATTTTTGTTATAATCTCTACCTAAGAAAGTATTTTCAGATGGTTCTTCAAGCATCATTGGTCCTAAAGAACTCATTCCATATTCTGTTACCATACTTCTGGCAATTTTGGTTGCTTTTTAAAGTCATCGTGGGCACCAGTTGTTATTTCATGAAATGTTACTTCTTCTGCAACTCTTCCTCCTAGTAATCCACAGATTGATTCTAGTAATTCATTTTTTGTATAGTTAAATGATTCTTCTTTTTTAGGTGTCATCATAGTATATCCACCAGCATGGCCTCTTGGGATAATTGTTATTTTTTGTACTTCATTAGCGCCATCTAATTTTAATCCCATTACAGCATGACCTGCTTCATGGAAGGCTACTAATTTTTTTTTTTTCTGTCTGTATATTTCTTTTGTTACTTTGGCAGGTCCCATTAGAACTCTGTCTGTTGCTTCATCTATTTCAGCCATTGTTATGGCTTTTTATTTCTTCTTACGGCAAGTAATGCTGCTTCATTAAGTAAGTTTTCTAGGTCCGCTCCGGAAAATCCTGGAGTTCTTTTGGCTAGATATTCTAAAGTGATACCTTTTATCTAGTATTTTGTTTTTTTAGCGTGTACTTTTAATATTTCTATTCTAGCATTTTTTATCTGGTAAACTTACTGTAACTTGTCTATCAAATCTTCCTGGTCTTAATAAGGCTGGATCAAGTACATCAGGTCTATTTGTTGCAGCAATGATAATTATTCCTTCATTTGCTCCAAATCCATCCATTTCAGTTAACAATTGGTTTAGAGTTTGTTCTCTTTCGTCATGTCCTCCGCCTAAACCAGTTCCTCTTTGGCGTCCAACAGCGTCGATTTCATCGATAAATATTAAACAAGGAGCAGAATGTTTTGCTTGTTTAAACATATCTCTTACACTTTGAAGCTCCAACACCTACAAATAATTCAACAAAGTCTGAACCACTTATATAATAAAATGGTACTTTTTGCTTCACCGGCAACGGCTCTAGCTAGTAATGTTTTACCTGTTCCTGGAGGTCCTACTAATAGAACTCCTTTTTGGTATTCTTGCTCCCATACTAGTGAATTTCTTAGGATTTTTTAAGAAGTCTATTAATTCTTGTACTTCTTCTTTTTTTCTTCTGTTAAACCTGCTACATCTTTGAATGTTGCTTTACTTTCTTCGACTAGTTTAGCTCTTGATTTTCCAAAGTCCATAGATTTGTTTCCACCACCTAGTTGTTTTGTGAATACCCAAATTACTAGTCCACCTAATATTATGTATGGAACTACATTAGCTATTACTAATAACCATGATGATGCTTCTGGATCATTTATTATAGTTAGTTTGAAAGACCCTGTTCCTTCTTTGGCGGCAGTTATTTTTGATATAAATTCTTCTGATTGAGGAATATATAGTATAAAGTATTCGTTATCTTTATATTCATCTAATTTACCAGTTAATTTATATGTGTCTGTTCTTACCTTTGGTGTAATTGTTAATTCTGTTATTTTACCACCATTTAAGTCTTGTAAGAATTCATCATAGGTAAGTTCATTTACTGTGTTGTTGAACATTTTAAATGCTACTAGGCATCCTATAAAGAATACTAATAAGAATACATATGGTAATAAATTTTTCTTGATATCTTTTTTATTCATTATTTTCATCTCCTTCAATGTACTTAATTATTATATCATAGTTTTCTTCTTTTTTATTACATAAATTACTTTTTTTTATATTTGGTATCCATAGGATATTATCTTTGGCATCAACTAGCAGTGGATAATTGTTTCTTTTGGATAATGGAATTTTATTCTCAATAAATATTTCTTTTATTTTCTTTTTTTAACATTACTATTTTTAAGTATTATGTAATCACCATCTTTTCTATTACGAAAATATAGGGGAAAATTTATATCTTTACTATTTAGTCTACATATGTTGTTACCATCATTTTCTTCTTTTTCTTTTAATACAAAGGTTATGTTATTTATCTTTATATTATTTTTAGTTCTAATTTATAGTTATTATTATTACTATTATTATCTTTTATGTATAATTTATTATATTCTTTTATTAGTATTTTGTTTTTGGGAAGATTTATTTTTATATTTGGTTTATTATTGTTTACTAGGGATAATATATTATTTATGTGTTTACTAGTGATAATATTACTTTTTATTATTATATAAGTTATTCATTATGTAGTATAAGATATTTTTTTGAATAAATGGATCTTCTCTATTTAATACATCTATATTGATAGTATTATTTTGATAGATATTTGGTATTTTTTCTTTGGATTGTTCTATCTATATATTCATTATATTCTTGTAATGTTCCAGAATATTTTAGAAAACTTAGATGAATATCTTTCTTTCTTTCTTTTAAGATAGGAAGCACTTTGTGGCGATACCAGTTTCTAGTATAGTCGATATTTGTGTTAGAACTATCAATATAATATGTGATATTATGTGATTTGTTATAATTTTTGATATCTTCTTTAGTATATGGTAATAGTGGTCTTATAATAGTATAATTTGGTAATTTACTTATTCTTTTTTATACCTGCGTAACCTTCGATATTAGAACCACGTTCTATTTTCATTAATACTGTTTCAATTAAATCATCACCATGGTGGGCAAGAAATAACTGATTTGAATGATATTTTTTTAGTATTTCTTCGTAGAAGTTATATCTTATTTTTTCTGGCTTCATTTTCAAAATTATTTTCTTTATATTCTTTTATAGTCATTGTTTCAAATATTAAGTTATGTTTTTTGACAGTATTCTTTTTAAATAATTTTCTTCTATTATACTTTGCTTGCGAATATTATGATTTATGTGACATACTATTATTTTGCTTGTCTTTTTTTTTTTCTAGCAAGTCTAATAGGCACATTGAGTCAGGCCCCTGCAGAGACACCGATTACTACATAATTATCAAAATTAATGTCGTCTAATACTTGGTTCATAGTTCCTCCTTCAAGCATATATTATATCAGAAAAGTTGATAAATTTAAATATTTGTTTTTGACTTTTATTTATTTTTAATATATAATTTTACATTGTGAGGTGAATTCAGTGGAAAATGTAGAAAAATTTTTCTTCATTTATGGCTGGTGTTTTTTTTAACTAGAAGAGAAATTAGCTGTAGTGAACTTTCATATTTAATGAATGATTATTCTATTAAGATGAATAGTTGTATTGTTGAAGATGATGATGAATTTTATATGTTTAATAATTTTATATATTTCGATAATAAGAAAATATTTGTTAAAGAGGCATATGATGATTATGTTAATATTAATAATAGAGATATTTGCTTTGAGGATTTTTATATGGTTTAACTAGTAATGATGTAAAAGTATATTTTAATATTCTAATAAGAGTAATAATATTTTAAAAATAAAAACTAAAGTTTCATAGAAAACTTTAGTTTATTTTTATTAAGTAGTATTTTTTCTTTCCTCTTCTGATGATGTGATTCTTTTTTGCTATTTGTTATGATATAATTTTCATCATTTATTATCTCTCCATCTAATGTGATGGCATTATTTGATAAGAATTCTCTAGCTTCTCTTTTTGATGATGCTATATCATTATTTGTCATTATATTTATTATTGTATCTTCTTTTGTTTCAATAGTAGGCATTCCTTTAAATACCATTTCTATTTCTTCATCAGTTAGTTCTTTTACATTACCAGTAAATAGACATTCTGTTAGTTTGATTGCTTCTTGTAGTTCTTCTTCACCATGTAAGAATCTTACTACTTCACTAGCAAGTGCTTTTTGGGCTTCTCTCTTTTCTGGTTCTGTTTTTTTACCTTTTCTTCTAATTTATTTATTTCTTCATGTGATAGGAATGTAAATACTTTTAGGTATTCTACTACTTTTGAATCATCTGTATTTACTAGGTATTGATAAATTTCATAAGGGAAGTTTTGTTTTTATCTAGCCATAGTGCATTTCCTTCACTCTTACCAAATTTATTTCCAAATTTGTCTAGTATTAGTGGCATTGTAAAACCATATACTTCTTGTCCTGTTTTTCTTTCTTATTAGGTCAATACCAGCGGTTATATTTCCCCCATTGATCTGAACCTGCTACTTGAAGTGTACAGCCATATTCTTTATTTAGGTGTAAGAAGTCTAAACTTTGTAATATCATGTAAGACATTTCACAATAAGTAATGCCACTTTCTAATCTTCTTCTTACAATGTCTTTATTGATCATGTAATTTACATTGAAGTGTTTTCCATAATCTCTTAAAAAGTCGATAGCGGAAATATCTTTTATCCAGTCATAGTTATTTACTACTTTGAAGCCAAATAATCTTTGTACTTGATTTTTTTAGGCATTCTGTGTTTCTGAATAATTCTTCTTTTACAATTGTGTCTCTTTCTGCGGTTGGCCTTGGGTCTCCTATTAAACCTGTTCCCCTCCTACTAATAGGATTGGATTATGACCATAGTCTTTTAATCTTTTACTTATTAAAAAACTTGATAAATGTCCTAGATGTAATGAATCGGCAGTAGGGTCTGTACCTATATAAAATGTTAATTTTTCATTGTTTAACTTATCTATTAAATCTGGACTTGAAAAGTCTTTTATTAATCCTCTCCATACTAAATCGTCATATAATTTCATTTTTATCCTCTCCTTTTTTTATATAAAAAAGATGATACCAAAAGGACAGAAATTACTCGTGGTACCACCTTTATTTACAATATTTTATTTTTTATTTATTAATAATATTGTCTCAATATGATAACGGTTTTTACCGATTAAACTCTTAATATTGTAATTCGTTATTTTGGTATTGTTAATTTCCACCTAACATTAACTCTCTATATTTAATACTAAAAATAATTACTTAATATTCGTCGTTGTTTAATAAATATGTTTAAATTGTATTACATTTTATTATTATTGTCAATAATAAATTATGATTTTTTTTTAAAATTTTTGTTTATTCAAGGCAAATCTAAGTTTTGAAGTGTCAACTTTGAGGCCTACTAAAGTAGTCTTAAAGTTGAGATATCAACCATATATATTATATATAAGTTAATGATATATACTTAGAAAATGAGTTAATTTGGTATTATTAATTTACTTTTTTATTTTTTATTATATAATATTTAAAGGAAATGAGGGATAATCTATGATAGATAGACTAGAGGCTACATTAAAAAGATATAATGAGATTGGAGAAAGAGAACTTGTCTAGTCCTGAGATTATATCAGATATTAAGAAAATGACTCTTCTTTCTAAAGAAAGAACTGGGTTAGAGAAGACTGTTGAAGTATATAAAGAATATAAAAAGTATTATCTGATATTGAAGAGGCTAAGGAATTATTAAAAGATAAAGATATGGCTGATTTTTTGCTAAAGAAGAACTTGCTAATGCTGAGGAAAAGAAAAAAGTTAGAAAGTGAACTTGAAATATTGTTATACCACATGATCCTAATGATGAAAAAAATGTTATTGTAGAAATTAGAGGAGCAGCTGGTGGAGATGAAGGCTAATATTTTTGCTGGTGATTTATTTGATATGTATAGTAAATATGCTTCTAATGAGTGGATGGAAAATAGAAATACTTAACGCTGCTGCTTGAAGGTACTGCTGGTGGATATTCACAAATTGAATTTATGGTTAAGGGCGATTGTGTTTATTCTAAACTTAAATATGAAAGTGGTGCGCATAGGGTACAAAGAGTTCCTGCTACTGAAAGTCAGGGTAGAGTACATACTAGTACTGCTACTGTTCTTGTTATGCCTGAGGCTGAAGAATTTGATTTTGAACTTGATGAATCTGAAGTTAGAATTGATATAACAAGAAGTAGTGGATGTGGTGGACAAGGTGTTAATACTACGGATAGTGCTGTTAGACTTACACATATTCCTACTGGTATTATTGTTTATTCACAAACTGAAAGAAGTCAGATTAAAAATAAAGAACTTGCTTTTAAAATACTTAAAAACTAGACTTTATGATATGAAACTTAGAGAACAAGAGGAAAAAAGAGGCAGCTGAAAGAAAAGTTAAGATTGGTACTGGAGATAGAAGTGAGAAGATAAGAACTTATAATTATCCACAAAATAGATTAACTGATCATAGAATTGGATTTACTTCGATGAATTTAGATAGAATTATGGATGGAGATATGGAAGATTTAATTGAGGCTTTAATTAATCAAGATCAAAAAAAAAGAAATTAGAAGGAACTATTTAATAAGTTTATGAATAAAGAAATAGAATATTTAAAAAAATATTTAAAAGATAAAGATATGGAGACTGCTATTAAAGAGTTAGAAAATGGTGTTCCAGTACAATATATTGTTGGTAATGTTGATTTTTATGGTAATATTTTTAAAATTAATAAGAATACTTTAATACCTAGATTTGAAACTGAATTATTAGTAGAAAAAACTATTAAATATATAAATAAGTATTTTAATAATGAAATTAAAATACTTGATATTGGTACTGGTAGTGGATGTATTGCTATTACTTTAAATAAATTATTAGATAATAGTATGGTAACTGCTGTTGATATATCTAAAGATGCTCTTGATGTTGCTAGAGAAAATAATAAAATTAATAATACTGATGTTAATTTTATAAGAGTGACGTTTTTTTCTAATATTAATGATAAGTATGATGTTATTATTAGTAATCCACCATATATTAGTTATGATGAAGATATTATGGATGTTGTTTATAATAATGAACCACATATGGCATTATATGCTGATGATAATGGGTTATATTTTTATGATAAAATACTTAACGAATGTAGAAAGTATTTGAATGATAGGTTTCTTATAGCCTTTGAAATAGGTTATAAACAAGGAAATGATATTCTTAATATTATTAATAAATATTTTGATAATGTTAATATATCTTTAGAAAAAAGATTATAGTGGTAGAGATAGATTTATATTTATTTGGAATCATTAGTTTAATACTAGTGATTTTTTATATTGACTTTTATAAAAAAAGTTTATATAATACTATTGATTTAGATTTTTTGAATTGTTTATATTTTTTGGTGTCAGCAAAGGTGCTGCAGGAGGTATAGCAATGAATAACAAAATTAAAGAATATCTAAATCAAAATAAATCTTTGACATTTAATAGTCTTCTTTTTTCTTACATAGATGATGGAGGTTATAAAGATGCGGAGGTTTATAAAAGGGCAGGTATAGATAGAAAATTGTTTTCTAAGATAAGATGTAATAATAATTATATTCCTAAAAAAAATACTGTTATTAAGTTATGTCTATCTTTATCACTAGATAAAAATAGATTTAATAACTTACTTTCAAGTGCGGGGTATAGCTTAAGTAAAAATAATAATTTTGACTTAGTTATATCTTATTGTATAGAAAATGATATTTATGATATTAATATTATAAATGAATATTTATATACTTATGCTGGTGTTATTTTATAAAAATAACATTGTCTCTTTTGAAGAGACCTTTTTTTATCTTGGGGTGATATAATTATATACGAAAACGGAGGTAATATATATGAAAACAAATATTTCAGAATTAATGAATATAATAGCGGATGAGGAAAAAGAAATTTACCAATATAACTTCTCATATTGAAGAAATGATTTTCAATGAAACTATTATTGAACTTGATGGAACAGCTAATGTTATTAAAAATTATAAGAAAGACTTTGATGAGGCTCTGATGGAACAAGAGAATATTTTGAAAAAATATCTAAATTAAAAGCTACTTTATATGAAAAAAATAACTTATTTAAGTTATCTGATGGCAGAACTATTCAAAGCTGCTATTGTTGATAATACTTATCTAAGGAAGTTAAAATCCTTTTATGATGATTTATTAAAATGTAAAAGATGCTAAAAGAAGAGTTACTGAGGTTAACAATTCTTATTTTTGATTGTGTTGATGTTAATTATAATGCTGATGAAATAAGAAAAAATCTAAGACATTAGAAGAACAAATACAAAGAACTGACTTTGAAATATCTAAGTTAAATTCTATTGAATTTTGAAATTTCTTTTGTAATGTAAGTGGTCTCTTTAAGTTATTTTAAGAGTTAAATTGGGATAACTATTTCAAGCCATTACTATCTATTTTAAATCTTTAT
>VOFC01003288.1_pt1 | contig 15748 bp, 33 predicted proteins | sample 5384161 | NCBI WGS metagenome assembly VOFC01 (sample SAMN12384722, study PRJNA508395) | human gut metagenome | isolation source: healthy gut B | host: Homo sapiens | reverse complement strand
GACTGAATGGAGTAGATTTCTTGTGGTCATTCCATTCTGCCCCAAATAAGCTGACCATCGTTGAAAATAGCGAGGACTTGAAAGTCCTCGCTATTAGCATACACGTCTTATATATTATATCTGTTTTTCCATCTTCGTTTTTGCTGCTTTCCCTACTTTCTAGCACACTCCCCATCAAGCCCCAAAAAGGATTTTTAATCCATGATCCAGCTGCGGCAGAATGTATTCCAGACACTCCCGCACCGCCTTCGACTGCCCGGCAGGTTGACGATCAGCGTGCGTTTGCGGATCCCGCTTGCCGCTCGGCTTAACATCGTCCGCTTTGTAAATTGTGCTGTATGCCCGCATCGCCTCCGGGATACCTGGAACCATCCGTTCCGCGACCGCCAGCGTCGCCTCCGGGTATCATTGCGTCGCGCGGAGAAAATCCTGTTCCGCCTGTTGTTAAGAGCAGATCGGCCTTTCCCTCATCGCAGATCTCCTTCATCGCCTCTTCCAACATCGCCTGGTCGTCCGGCAGCACTTTCTGCCAGACCACCTCATAACCAGCCTCTCTCACCATTTCTGCGATTACCGGACCACCACGTCCTCCCGTTTTCCTGCGTACCCGGAGTCACTGGATGTAATAATTGTTGCTCTTTGGTTTCCCACCTCTTTGATCTTTTCCTACGCTTCTTCCAGAAATCTCCAGATTATCTCCCTCTTTGATCACGCCGCCGTGCAGCACCTTTTGTAAATACGCCCTCGCGCGGCATGATGCAGTCGCCCATCGCCTGGAAAGATCGTACACCCATGGTGGCATTCTTTTCCGATCTGTGTCAATTCCAGCACGACATCGTTGCATTTAAATTTTGTCCCGATCAGGAGCGTCTTGAAATCGATTCCTTCCTTCCACGACCAGATTTTTCGCCGAACGCGCCGTCCCGGACCTTTGCCCCGCGCGCGGAATTTCTGAATCCGGTCATATGAAAGAAGGCTGACCTGACGGTGCCATTTGCCCGCATGGGCGTCACCCTCGATTCCATAGTCCCCGATAAGACAGACCTGATGGACATTTTTTTCTGAACACCTTTTGATTTCACTGGTACACGTTGCGATTACTTTTCCCATGATTGTTTCCCTTTCTTTATCCATAAATTTTCCGATTTCATATTTCATATTTCATACGATATTTCACTTGTAACATTCCGCCGGCTCACACTTTCACCGCAAAACCATAATCATAATCCTCTCACAAACACCCTGCTTTATCCGCCTATCTGGGACATTCCCCCGGTGTTCCCGATCCGTAAATTCCGTCTTTTTTTTCTCAAAATTATGTCCCTTCGGCCTTTTTCCGCAAGCGCCTGTCCGATCGCCCGGCGCAGGTCTTCATCGGTACCGCCGCCGCGCAGAATGGTCTTTAATTTCCCACCCCATTGTCATACTGAGACAGGTCTTTAAGAATCCTTCTGATGTCAGCCGGATCCGATTGCATTCGAACAGAATTTATGGCTGACCGCGCTGATAAAACCGATCCGTCCCTGAAAGCCAGGGACTGCGAAATAATGGCACGCTATTTTCGCCACGTCCCTGCACGGGTAAGTTCAAATGCCTCTTCCAGCACATGCTTCAATGCATCTTCTTTCACAAAGGCAAACTGCGTTCCCATGCCGATCGGCATCATTTCGATGAAACGCACGCACGTTATGGTTTTTTCGCCAGTTCCGCCACCTCTAAAAGCTTTTGCTCTTCGATCCCAAGCACCGGCACACAATTTATCTTGATCTGCATCCTGCCTTTCTGGATCGCCGTCCGAAGACCGCGTCTGACCGCTTCGATCTCATCCCGGCGTGTGAGCTGCCGGTACACCGACGCATCCAGCGTATCCAGGCTGATCGTGACTGAATCAACCCGCGTCCGCCAGCGCATCGTACATTTCTTCTAATAAACACCGTTCGTCGTGATCGTCAGGCTCTTGATTCCCGGAATCCGTTTTAACGCTGCTGCTAACTCCGGCAGTCTCCGGCGCACCAGCGGTTCGCCTCCGGTCAGCTTGATTTTCTGAATGCCGTTCTCTGCCAGAATCTGACAGACCCTCTCTCGATCTCACCAAACCGCAGGATCTTCATGGGAAATGCTGCCGACGCCTTCCTCCGGCATACAGTACACACAGCGCAGGTTGCATCGGTCGGTCACGGAGATCCGGACGTAGTCGATCGTTCTGCCGTATCCGTCTATCATCGCACAAATTCCCCGCTCTTTCCTCCCGATTTTGCATCGAGATGTATCTCTCCGATCTCCATCCGCTTGTCGATCGCCTTGCACATATCATAAATGGTCAGAAGAGCCACGCTGACGCCGGTCAGCGCCTCCATCTCGACGCCGGTCTTTCCTTCCAGCTTAGCAGGTACAAAAGTGCCTTGATCGTCAGCTCTTTTTCATCCACCTCAAAATCCACGCTGCATTTCGTGATGAGAAGTGTGTGGCACATCGGGATCAGGTGTGCGGTCTGCTTCACCGCCATGATTCCCGCCGCGCGCCACCCCCAACACATCGCCCTTGGCAACCGTTCCCTCCAGAACCGCCTTCATGACAGCTTCATTGACGCGAATCTTGCCGGATGCCGTCGCCGTCCGGCTGGTAATCTTTCTTTTCCGTTACATCTACCATGATCGCATTTCCTTTTCATCAAAATGCGTTATTTCTCTTCCATCTGTATCCTCCTTTTTCCTCTTCTTCCGGCTCCAGAAAGATTTTCTCAAACGCTGCTTCTGCTGCCGCCTGCACTGCTGTTTCCATCCGGCGGAATTTTTCTAAAAACGCCTTTCCCTCCGGCGTCAGCACAGAAAATCCGCCCTTGCTTCCGCCCGTCTGGCGCTCTAAAAACTGAATTCCCAGCTGCGCCTCTGCGATCTTGAGCATTTTCCAGCCCTTGCTGTAGGAAATATCCCTGATCTGGCAGGCACCGAGCATTGAACCGCTCTCAGCAACTGCCTCCAGAAAATCCGCCGTCAGCGCGCTGAAGCATTCTTCCTCGCGGCTCAGCGAAATCGACGCCTGAAAATGCCAGTTCCCCGCGCTTCTGCCTGTCTTTTTTCGTAGGCAAGCAGCGATTCGTAGTCCATTTTCGTGTTGGTGTCCAGTAAAACACCCGGATCTTCAACCTCGATCTCCCGGACACCTTCGCCCCACGCATCCATCGCGCCGCGGAGTCCTTTTTCCACCCCGGTACGTTAAGATATGTCCAAACACTTCCTTCGACAGCATGACCGGGTGTCCTTTTTTTCCCTGACAGACCGGTACTGCCATGCTTCCGGGCGCCTGCGCCATCTTCTCGATTGTGTCCGCCGTGATCATCGGCACGTCGGCAGGGAACAACAGCACCCGATCGGCTTTTTTCTGGATATGGCGCAGTCCCATGCAGATTGAGCCGTACATCTGCGATGTCTCATACCGCTTGTTTCGGATACAGACCGCACCACGGTGTGAAATATGACGTTCCAGCACATCTGCCTGATACCCGGTCACGACGACGATCGGCGAGATCCCCGCCTGCCGGATCGTGTCGATCTCCCTTCTGTATCATCGTGGTCTGGCCCCATCCGAGCATCGGCTTTAATTCTTCCATGTGCGCCGACCGCCCTGCCGCCAGGATGATCGCGCCTGTTTTCCCATCTGCCATACATATCCCCTTTTCTATCATTCTAACCTTCTTTTAAAAGCATGATATCTCCCGGTGCAATTCCCACCGGACGCGGTCTCCGCGCTGATACTGGTTTAGTGAATCACTCTGCTTATAGTCTACCTTCCACCAGATCACCTCGCGTTCCAGTGCATTTTCTTTGTCACCCGCTGCCCCTGCATTTTCCACCGGACGCAGCAAAACATCCCACTCAAATGGCTGGCAGAGTGTGTCCTCCCCACTCGCACGTAAATTCATTCGCACTGCCGCGCGCCGGATAAAACTGGTGCGCCCGGATGCCGATATAGGCATGCTCCGCGGCAACCGCTTCTTCGGTCTGAAACGTGAGTCCCCAGTCGAGCGCCTCCACCTCATATTCGCCGATCCGCCGGATCCGGCTGAAGTTTTACAGCCTGTCAGGCGTGCCGCAGTGACATTTTCCGGTTTCTGGAAAATCGCCCGCGTCTCTCCCTTCATCGCCACCTGTCCGCGGTTTAAGATGATGCTCTTCTCGCAGAACCGATAGACCTCGTCCCGGCTGTGGCTGACCATCAGCACATCGCCCGTGTACCCGCGGAGTACCTCGCGCACCTGGAACTGCAGTTGTTCCTTCAGATAATAATCAAGCGCCGAAAATGGTTCATCCAGCATGATCACATCCGGCTCATAGACGAGAATGCGCGCCAGCGCCACACGCTGCTGCTGTCCGCCGGAAAGCTGGGACGGATACCTTTTTTCAAGCCCTTCTAATTTAAAGAGACGGATCATGCGGGCAACTGCCTCCTGTTTTTCCTCCTTGCTGCCCGAAAAGCCCTGCTGCAATGTTGGTTTTTACGGTCATATTCGGAAACAATGCATAATTTTGAATAAATAACCGACTTTCCCGCTTCTGCGGCGCCAGGTTGATGTGCTTTTCCGAATCAAAGAGCACCCCTGCCGTTTAACACGATCCGCCCTTCGTCCGGCGTCTCAATTCCTGCGATACACTTGAGCGTCATGGTTTTGCCGCTTCCGGAGGCGCCGAGAATGCCCCCATGACACCGCCATCGGTGTTAAGCGACACGTCCAGCGAAAAGCCGGAAAATCTCTTTTGATTGCCGCCTGCAGGCTCATCCCGCGCCTCCCTTCTGTGCATCCGCTTCCCTGTCCGCAAACAGTTCCACCGAAACCTTTGCATCCTGACCGCCCGCTTCCACACTGTTATCTTTTTTTTATGATTGTTGCGTCCGCGCATATCGCTGCCGCGACAGCACATTCATCAGCACGACGACCAGGCACGAAATCACCACGATGATCCACACATACTGGTATGCCATCGACATTTTTCCAGCCGCCACCTGTGAATAGATGGCAAGCGGCAGTGTCTGCGTCTTTCCGGCGATATTGCCCGCCAGCATCGCGGTCGCACCGAACTCGCCCAGTCCTCTCGCAAAGGCAGGATCGCGCCGCTGAGGACGCCCGGCATCGCCGACGGCAGAATCACCTTCCAGAAAATGCGGCTTTCGGAAAATCCCAGCGTCCGAGCCGCATAGATAAGCGTCACATCGACCTGTTCAAACGCGCCGCGCGCCGCCCGGTACATAAGCGGAAATGAGATCGCCACCGCCGCGATCACCGTTGCCGCCCATGAAAATACAATCTTGACACCAAACAATTCCATAAACAGCTGTCCGAGCGGTCGTTTTACACCGAAAATCATCAACAGGAAGAAGCCTGCTACCGTCGGCGGCAGAACCATCGGAAGCGTCAGGATGCCGTCCAGCAACATTTTCACCTTCTCAGAGCGCGCCGATACCACCAGCCGCGCCATCCAGACTCCCAGAAAAAACGTAATAACGATCGACAGCGTTGCCGTTTTCATCGATATCCATATCGGAGACCAGTCCATCTTTCTTTCCCCTTTCCTATGAAATGTACTCTCTGAGTTTTGCTTCTCGATTGAAATAAAAACTGCCGCAGAACACCTGGTTTTCAGCGGACCCTGCATTCTGCGGCGGATTTTATTCCATACGTTGTTCACTGTCTGTCCTTCGCCGTCCTGTTTTCTGTTCACACAGTCGTACCGCATATCCCAGACAGCCGTCGCTCCCGGCTTATTTATTTGCTGTGAAGCCATACTCCGCAAAGAAGGAGAGCGCATCATCGGTTCCCAGATAATCTACAAACTTCTGTGCTGCATCTTTCTTTGTGCTTGCGCTTACAACGCCAACTGGATAGATAACCTTCGATACGCTTCGCTTCTGGTGCATATCCGATCACCTTTACCTGGTCAAACTGATCGCTGGTGGTTGCATCGGTCAGGGTATACGATACCTGCATCTGCGCTTCCGGCTGCTACCCAGCAAAACCTCGGTTACGTTGGTGCCAAAGCTTGTCTTAGCCTCTACATCATCCCACATACCCAGGTTCTCAAAGGCTTCCTTGGAGTACTGTCCAACCGGAACACTCTCTGGATCGCCAAGTGCAATCTTCTCTGCCTTTGTAATATCCTCAAAACCGGTAATTCCCAGTGTGGAATCCTTCGGAACGATCAGGGCGATCTTATTTTCCAGAAGCTCTACGACAGAATCTGCATCAACCAGTCCCTCGTCCTCCCAGCGCGTTCATCTGCTTCATCGCTGCAGAGAAGAATACGTCTGCATCTGCGCCCTCTTCGATCTGGGTCTGCAGCTTTCCTGAACTGTCAAAAAAGTAAAGCTCAGCTTGATGTCCGGATTCTCTTTTCTCAAATGCCGGCTGAATCTTGTCTTCCATAACGTACTGAAGGCTGGCTGCTGCCGCTACCAGAATCTCCTGCTGGTCGCCGGTTGCCTCTGCTTCGGTCTCTTCTGTCTCTGCTGTCTCTGCCTCCGTTTCCGGTGCTGCTGTCTCTGCCGGTTTGCTGGATGAACATGCGGTCAGGGATGCTGCCGCCATCGCTGCTGCCGCCATTACAAGTGCCCACGTTTTTCTCATGTCTTGGTTTCTCCTCATTTCACGCACATGTTTCCGGCATCCTCCTCGTTTTCGATTCCTCACGCCATAGCAATGTGTTTTTACCCTTCCGTTATTTTTTGAAAAATTATAATGATATTTGCTAATCAAATAGTAGCACGTGGCACTTTTTTTGTCAATCTTCACAATGATTCTTATTGAATGCACACGGTCGTTATGTTCATTAAAAAAATAACGAAGCTTTTTTCTGCATTTTCCCTTTATTCTTATGAATTTTCCAGTTTTCTTTTCCAAACCCTTCCGTCTATTTTCATGAAATTGTTATGATGATTTTTCATATATTTTATTTTTATCTTTTTATTTTTCATTTATTTGAAATTTTTTCATCCAAATACGCCGGTGCTTCGGTTTCCTTACCGGTCACACGGTTCCCGATCCGTGGCAAAGTCTTCCACCAGCACATCCATAATGCCGCCGCAGACCATTCCTTCATCTTCCGCCGCCTCGCCGGTCAGATCCACATGAACTACTTTGTACCTGCCGCCCCGATCAGGAACGTGCCTCGCCCAGCACGGCCGCCTCGCTGCAGCCGCCGCCGATGCTGCCGAGAATCCGTCCGTCCCGGTAGACAATCATCTTCGCGCCTGCCCCACGCGGGAGGATCCTTTGATTCAATCACCGTGACCACCGCTTTCGGCTCATCCGGCTCTTCTGCCAGGCGTTTCAGCACATCAAAATCCAGATCGGAACGGTTTTTCACACGTTTGTCTTCCCGATCCATGCGCTTTACCTGTATGATCTCCGCCAAAATCGAGATCGCGATCTCTCCGGCGTCACACCGCCGATCTTTAAACCGATCGGGCTCTTTAAACGGCTCATCCGCTCTGGAGCATAACCTTCTTCCAGAAGCTCCTGTTTCACAATGCCGACGCGGCGTCTCGAACCAATCATGCCGAGATATGCCGGTTCTTTTCCTTTTCCTATCATCCGCAGGCAGTCCGCATCGTGGCGGTGTCCGCGCGTGACGATACAGATATAGTCGCTCTCCTGAATCTTGAGTTCTTCAATTGCATGTCCAAAGTCATCACAGATCACCTTCTCCGCCATCGGGAAACGTCCCGGATTCGCGAAGGAAAGGGGTCGTCCACCACAGTTACCAGGAACCCGACGCGCGCGCCAAATTCTGCCACCGGAAGAGCCACATACGCCTCCGAGAATAATCAGGCGCTCTTTCGGAAAAATGGTTCCGCCACATTCCAACTGCTTCCGGCGCGCCCACAGACCGGCTGCCCCTGTGTCAGGGCTTCTTTCCAATCTCCGACGCCTCTGCGCCTTCTTTCAGTTCACAGCGCATATCTGCTAGATTTCCCTCTTCTCCCCACAAAGCTTCTCTCGAGCGCCAGACACGGCGTCCCTTCCAGTTTTTTCAGAATCTCCCATACAGATTCATATCACGCACTTCCTCTTTTTATACTGCATGAGCCATCCATTTCTCATTTCGCAGTTGTGCCATCGCGGTTGCTGCCTCATCGCCGCTCTCTGGCTCTCGATTATTTACCAAAACCGCAGTTCGGGAAAATACAGGTTGACAATTTAAGCACAGACCACCTGCGCCCATTTTCGCCAGATCCGCTTTTGTCACTGGCACATCTGCCATCACACGCGGCAGCACCAGATCAAAGATGGTCCTTCTTCGCATACATCACGCAGCCCGGAAGTCCCATGATCGGCTTTTCCGTCCTTCGTATATGCCAGCAAGAACATCGCTCCCGGAAGTACTGGCGCGCCGTAGGAGACAACCTCCGCCCCGGTCTGCTTGATCGCTCCCGGTGTCCTGTCATCCGGATCCACGCTCATGCCGCCGGTACAGACAACAAAATCGGCGCCCTGATCCAGCCATTCCTGGATTGCCTCCGTGATTTTATCCGGATTGTCCCCTATAATCTTCTGTCCCAGAACTTCCACACCAAATTCCTGAAGCTTTTTCCCGGATGACCGGGTATCCTCAATCCGTCCATAGAACACTTCATTTCCGGTCGTCACAATGCCCGCTTTCTTATTTTTATACGGAATCAGCTTTAACAGCGGCTCTGAACCCGCTGCCTTCTTCGCCTCCTCCATTTTTTTCTTTTTCAATTACCAGCGGGATCACACGGGTTCCGGCTAACTTATCACCTTTTTTACCGGGAAATTCGTCCGACGGTCGCGATCATCATCTCCGGCAGGCTGTTGACCTTTAAGAGGCGTTCTTCATCGACCTGAAACAGACCGTCCGACTCCGCAATCAGCTCAATCTTTGCCTTCCTTCGGATCGGTTGCACGCATATACTCATTCTGGCAGATGCCGCGCAGAATGTCCGCCGCCTCGTCCTCATGATATTTTGTATCGTCCTTTTCCCAGACATAAATATGATCTTTTCCAATCGAAAGCAGTACCGATGTCCTCCTCACGCACGATATGTCCCTTTGCGGAATACGGCGTCCTTCGTCACGTCCGGAATAATCTGCGTCATGTCATGGCAGAGTACCTGTCCGACTGCCTCGGTTGTTTTATTAATTTCATATGATTTTCCTCTTTTCCTTTTTACAGTAATGCCTCCGCACGCTTTGCCAGCTGATACCGCTGTTCCACGCCCTCCAGCGCCTCCGGGTTATCCTTAAATTTCTCCTGTTTTGCCGCAAACCGTTCTTCGATCGTTACACGCCGTTCTCCTGTACCTGCTTGTCCGCCAGGTACACAATCAGGCTTTCATTCAGATATCCCAGCTTTTCTTCCGGCAGATCCATATGATCCGCAACGATATCCGCGATCCCGGTATGTCCCAGAAGCCGCAGCCATCTCGCCCCTGTTTCCGGATGTTCGGGATATGCTTTGGCGATGTCGTGAAGAAGCGCCGCCGCGTAGATTTTATATTTATCAATTGGGGGCTTTTTGTATGTCATCTCCACACACGTTTCGCCCTATGCTTTAGAACTCTATCTGCCAATTTCACTACCAGCCCGCAACCACCCGGCTATGGCGCACCGTCGCCTCCGGCGTGCGGAACCATGCAAGCAGACGTTCACACTCCTCTTTGTTCCGACAGGACGTTTTCTCCCAATCACGCAATTTCTGAAACTCTTCCTGGTATCCGCATCGAACGCACAGCCTTCGGATCCGGCACCATCCAGGGGAATCCGGCGGATTTCCCGGCTGTTCACAGGCGCCTTTAAGCCCCATCGTTCCGTCATGCTGCAGCAGTTTTTCGATCACATCTGCACGAATCAGCGGATGCCCCGGTGTTTTCTCATACCCGGGAGATAGACATCCCCATCGCCTTCCGCAAACCGGTATTTTTCATATTCCAGCGTAAATGGCGTAAACAGCGGCACATCCACCGGGAAAAAGAAAATGCCATCCAGCGTCTCTTTTCCTGCCGTTTTCCGCTTTTTCTCATAATAGGAAAAGCCCCAGGCAGACGGAATCAAACATTTTCGTCTCCGCATACGCCGGATTGTGGATGAAATGGATTCCTGGTCCCGCAGCCGCCGCGCGTATATCTTCCGCCCGGCGTCCGGTAATGATCGTGATTTCATGTACGCCGCACGCCCGCAGCGTCTGTATCTCACGTTCCAGAACCGTCTGGGCGCCGAGCTTCATGAGCGGTTTGAACTCCCCATCCGCGAGGATCGCCCCCCCTGCCGCCGAGATCAAGGCGTCAAATACATAATCCTTTCTTTCATACACCTGTCCGTAGCCAAAGGGAATCTGCAAAGTTCTGCCTTTTTCCGCTTCTCCCAGCCGCTGGATCAGTGTCTGAACCAACCCGCGTGCCCGATTACCAGAATATCGCCCCGGCTCTTCATCCGGAGTTCATTCCAGGTTGTCCTGGCGCGCCCTGCACAATCTGCAAAACTCTCTCCCTGCGGCGGTCGGAAATCGTACATATCTGCCCCAGCCACATACCCGCTGAAAACTGTTCCCGGATTTCATCGAAGGAATGACCATCCCATTCCCCCATGTCAATCTCCCCGCCAGACCATCTACGACCTCAATCGGAATACTTTCTGTCAATCACTTCCTGCAGGATCGCGGCTGACTCCTGGCAGCGCTTTTAACGGGCTGGTATAAATCTTTTTCAATTCTGCGTCCCGCAAATGTCTCCCCCAGCGCCCGAATCTGTGTCCGCCCTTCCTCTGAAAGCGGCAGGATCCGTCCGTCCGATACAGTATTTCCTGTTCATCTGCGAAATTCCGGCTTCCCATGCCGATCAAATAAATCGTCCGCATTCTATCCCTAGTGCTCGTGTTCCTCTTCTTCCCCACACTCGCAGCTGAAATCATGGCTGTGTCCAAATGGTCCTGGTCCGCCGATGTAGTCGCGGATCAGCTCCAGTTTATAACGGTTCATATAGCTATATGCCTTCTGAACCGTATGCCCGCTTCCCAGATAACGGTCACGCCCGCTTTACCAGTATCTTCAAAACGGTTCTCGATCGGTCCGCAGATGACTGCCTCACAGTCATGTTCTCACCACCTTCTTCGCAAATACCAGATTGTCGGGTCCTGTTTTCCATAGACATGGAAAATCTGGTTCTTGTCCGCGTCAATAATCATCAAAAAAAACGGACTCTCATAAAGTCGCCGGTACCAGTCCGTCGATCTCTCTGTCTCTGATGCAATCGCTATGTTCATTTTTTTCTCCTTGTTCTTGTCAAATTTTACTAATTTTTTTTTCAAAATTTCTCGATTATTTTTAATTTTATGATACTGCAATTAAAACTTATCGTCAAGTTTTTCATGATATTGAATTTTACCACTCATTTTTCATTTTTCCTCGATGATCAGACGCCTTTTTCCCGAACCGATATATAGGGGGAAATTTTTTTATCATCACTGCGACGGTCGGGCAGTTTCCAAAGTATTCCGTTAATGCTGCTTTGACATTTTTCACTCTGCTTCCTACCGCATCTGCATAACCCGCTTTCTTCATAACAGCCACCGTCAGATGCTTCTGCGCCGCATTGTAAGATGCCTGAAAATCTTCCACCCTCATCCAGGGCAATAAAAGTCATCTAATAGGTGCATGAAAGTACTTTTCCGCCGGACAACCGGACGCTGTCATCCAGCCGTCCCTCAACCTTATCAAGTCTAGGGCTTTAAACATCCGCAGGCACACGGTTCTGCAATCATCCGCCCCAGATCGCCGGTCCGATAGCGCAATAAGCATTCCCCGCCGCCGAAGCGTTGTCAGAACCAGCTGCTGCATGTTCTTCCGGAACCGGCTGTCCTGTTCCGGATCCAGAATCTCAATCAAAAGATCCCGGTCCCGCAGATGGTAACCCGCGCGCCCCACACCGCGTACGCCGCCGCTGCAACCAGTTTCCGTCATACATTCCCAGTGCGTAGCTAATCTCGGCAGTTCCAGGTTCTTCCAAAAACGCTGCACGCTGACCGGTACATAATCAGCACTTAAGAGCACTGTTTTCTGGCGGAGTCCTGGCGCATGGCCGCCAGCGCATACATCTGGCTTGGGACACCGATCAGGCAGCGTCTGCCCCCGCTGTCCTGACGCTGTTGCTTCATATCGCGAATCAGTCCATGAACCTTCGTTTCCACCTGAATGCGCCCAACCCTTCTTTTAAAGTCCTCCGATCGAAAAAATCCCGGTCCTTCCATATAAAACCGTGACCCGATCGCCCGGCTTTTTACCATGTACTGCATCCCTGTTTCAAAGAAATCCGCCGTCTGCATCAGATCGTCTTCGGTAAAAACAGGCGCTTGGTGCCCCTGTACTGCCGGGAGGTTTTCAGCGTGATGATCCGCGCGATCCCTTGGCTGGAACACATAAAATGTTTCCGGTTCCGCTTTCAGTTCCTCCTGGGTTGTGAGGGAAGTGTCCGGAAATCCGCCCATGAAAACGAATCCGGCGCGAGCCGTACATCGGAACCTGCCATTTCCCCAAGCTGTCCCTAGACGGATGTAAATTTTTCTGATAAAATGGACTTTTCTCCTTTACATACGAAAGTGTCCGACCCCGGACGGTTGCGCTGCCGCAATAAAATAACCGCATACCGCTTTTTTAAAATCTTCCGTTCCGCCCCCAGTGCCGCACAGACGGATTCCAGATTTCCATCGAAGATTCTGCTGCCCGATCCACTCCGCCAATGTTCCCTGACACATCCTGCATCTTTTGCAAGCACAAACCCGCCTCCGCCAGCCGGTCACGGATTGTTTTAGCAGACTCCAGCCGTCCCAGCATCCCGTCTAAGAAAAGCTCTTTTCTTCCGGGCATACATATCGCTCATCAAAAGCCATCCTTCCGGTTTTAACACCCGGTACACCTCCCGAGCGCCGCCGCCGGTTCCGCAGTCTTGGAACAACTGCACTCCATCAGAATGATATCTGCCGTCTGATCTGATATGGCAGTTTCTCCGCACATCCAGTCCTATCCAGCCAGGTTCATGCACATCCGATTCTTATCCAAGCCGGAAATCTGCCAGTCTGGGAAATGCTCAGAAAGCCATCGCATCGTAGCCGCCGGTTCCGCAGCCGATGTCGATGACGCGAAGCGGCACTGTGGGTCTGTAGATTCCTGTCCTGCTGCTCCCGCCTCCGGTATCTCAATTCCCGCAAACTGGAACATCTGCCTCGTCAGCGCAAATCCGCCCGGTCGGCAGAGACTGCACTCATTTGTATCCATTTTTTTGCACCTCTCCTTTCTGCGCTTCTATTATCTGCCTCTTTCCATCGGAGACAAGTAGTATGCACAGAACGGAATCTTCTTCCCGTCTTTATACACATGCAGGCTGCACTGGCGCAGGCGCTCGATATCGAGATTTCCGGCATCCTGAAACGCCATGGATGTGATCGTGAAGCCGTGGCTTTTTGCACGCTTTAAGAAGTCCTCCATATTTGTTATGTCAACTGATTCTTCCACAGCAGCAGGACTCTGGTTCTGGTTCGCTGAGTTCCGCCACGAAACAACAGCTTCCTGGTTCCGGCTGTTTTTCCACAGCAGGTTCAAGCTGAGTTCCCACTCTCTGGCTCTTTTTTCCCACAGCAGCAGGTCTCTTCCAAATCGCGCCGTTCCCAGCGGCGTCCAACAAATTCTTTGTTCTTCTCCCGCCGGATCCGACCGCAGCAGCAGCCTTCGCCCTCCGGTTCTGTCTCGGTTTTTCCACTATAATTTGTCAGCGGCATCAATTTATCCCCAGGCATCACGATGAAATCCCCTGTGGAACCCACATCGGGTGATCGCAGCAGGATGGCGCGATCTGTTCCTCTTTGATAAGCCCCCGCTCTGGCTGACAACCGCCTCCAAAAGTTCATCCAGCGTATAGCGGTGTCATCATCCGCCGGCAGCTCCGGATACGTCCAAAATAGCTGACCGGTTGGAAATGCACGCCGCGCACATACGGCGACCGCTGAATGGCAAACCGGATGATGTCCCCGATTCTGCTCCGTATTGACGCCCCGGAACAGGACCGGAACAAGCGTCACGCCGATTCCATACCGTTTGCGTGCACTGCTCGATCGCCCGTTTTTTCACTTCCAGCATCGGGCGGCGGCGCAGTTTTTCATACGGCATCGTCCACGCCGTCAAACTGCATAAATACAAACGAAAGTCCCGCATCTGCCAGACGCTTTTACAAACGCCTTCGTCCTCCGCCAGGCGCAGACCGTTGCTGTTTAACTGCACATATTTACAGAAGCCAACCTGTTTCGCATACGCCACGATCTCCGGCAGATCGTCCCGCACTGTCGGTTCCTCGCCGGAAAGCTGCAAAGTGTCTTTCCCTGCCCGTCAGATCGTCGATCCAGCGTTTTTCGTGTCTAAGGACGGATCCTTACCGTCCGGCTCCGGCAAAACAGAAGGTACAGTTCATATTGCACCGCGCTGTGATCTCCAGCAAGGTACAGCAGGTGAGCGTCTGTGCCTGCACAGACCGCAGCCCGCCGGGGGCAATTTAGATTTTCATTTTCCCCACCGCCGGACGTTCCCTCGCGCCAATCGGCAAACTTTACGCTTATTTCTCCAGATTACACTGGAAATGTCCTGATCTGCAGGTTTTTACCAGATATATTGCCCGTCTCGCTCTTCCCGCTTTGCCGGAATGCGTTTTGGGTAGACCGGACAGACACTGTATGTATGGCGCATTTCTTCTGGCAGGAGGGCTTTCTGTCCTGTAAGTTCATTACCATCGTCCTTCATCCCCTATCTCAATTCATTGCAATTCTCCCATGATGGAAGCCAGCTGCAGATGGGCTGTGTTCTCATGTTCACACATGGCAACCTCGCAGCCAGCCTGTCTCACCTATCCTTTCAGATCCAAAAGCATTCTCATGAATCATACTTATATCTACTATCTACTTATCTTCCAGTCTCTCTCCACATCCGCCATAATGCCCTTTTACCAGCGCTTCCGGCAGATATACCTCGCCGCACTTCGGGCAGCACAGGATCTCGGTGTGGAAATTCAGCCCCAGATAGTCAAAAAATGGGGATTTCGGCACCATCTCCACCTGACACCGGCGGCAGATGACTTTTTCTCCAACGCCTCTTTGATCCGCTGATCTCTTCCGCCTCCATCAATCGTCAGCATACTCATCACTCTCCCTTCCAGATTCATGCGGTGGCTGTAGCCATTCCAAGTTTATAACCGCCGTCCGGCAGCACCTCGTACTCTGCCCAGTAGGTCATATGCTGATTTCAGATGCCCGATCCGATGTCCCCGTCTCCCGGGTCGACAATACCCGGTCTTCCCAGTGTTCAATGACCTGCTCCATATCTTCGATCAAAATCTGACCTGCTGACAATTTGCGTTCCAGCTCTTCTCACCTCTAATTTCATATGTACTTCTCGATCGTCTCCATTCCAGTACGTCTTAAGTAGTTCCGTTTCTGCCGTTGTGGTGAAGCTGCCAGAAGTGCCCGTCAACAGCCGCTGCCATGCCCTGCGCCATTTAACCCAAACAACAGATCGAGGATATGAACTGCCTCCCCTTGCCCTGTCCGGCAAGCGACTCCCGGCAGTTGACGGTAGGTCAGCATACGGCAGTTCCTCCCTTGGAAGTTGTCATATAGCCTGTGGCCTGGAGAAGCAATCCTGGATATGCCTGCCGTATCTGCAGCAGCGCCTTAGCAATCCCACCGAACGAAGCACAATGA
>VOFC01000536.1_pt1 | contig 15759 bp, 22 predicted proteins | sample 5384161 | NCBI WGS metagenome assembly VOFC01 (sample SAMN12384722, study PRJNA508395) | human gut metagenome | isolation source: healthy gut B | host: Homo sapiens | reverse complement strand
CGCACATCCTCAAGATTTGAAAAATGTGCATAGAAAGTGCCGCGGCTGACATTTGCACGCTTTAGCAGCTCGTTAACTGTGATCTGCTTAAAATCTTTTTCATACATTATGTCCAAAAGGGCATCTTTTATCGTCTTCTTGGACTTTTCGACCATTCTGTTGCCTGCGCTCATAGTTAATTTCTACCCCTGAAAATTTAAAAAATAAGTTTAACAATAGATTAAAAGTGTTTAATTTTTATATTGTTAGTATAATTGTAACCGAAGAGCAACGCAATTTCAATAGATAAATTTAAAATTGTTTAAAAAATATATTTTTAACGTGATTTAGTATAAATATGTACAAAACAATAGAAATTATACAAAATGCTTAATAAGACAGGACTAAACTTGTTAAAAAGTACGAAAAATGAACTTATTTATTAGAAAAGTATAAAATTATGATTGACAAAAGAGACTAATAAGTTTATCATTATACAAAAAATAAGTTTTAAGTATAATTTAACTGCGCAATGTTAGGAGGAAGGGCAATGTGCAAACTGGTAAAACCATCGGCCGAGAAACCGTGGCTGAAGTATTTTTCGGAAGAGGCAAAGGGGGCTTCCGTTCCGCAGAACACCATCTATCGTCACCTGCGCGAGAATAACGAAAACGGACGCGGCGACACGGCGCTCAACTACTTCGGCAGAAAGATCAGCTACGGCATGCTCCTCGACGAAGCCGACCGCGCGGCCGGAGCTTTCGCGGCAGCCGGTATTAAAAGGGCGATATAGTCGCCGCGGCGACCGTAACGATTCCCGAGATGGTATATGCGCTGTACGGCCTCAACAAGATAGGAGCAGCTCCGCTGATAATTGACCCGAGGACAAGCGCAGCCGGAGCGATGAGCTTCATTAAAGAAACCGGCGCAAAAAAGATATTTATAGTGATCGACCTCTACTATGAAGTCCTCAAGGATGCGCTGTTTGAGTCCGGCGTTGAGAAGATCGTCGTCATTTCCGCCGATACCTCGCTGCCCAAGTCGATCAGGTTCTTAAAGCAGTTTAAAATGCCGGCTCCGAAGATCGCGACGAGCGATAAGGTACTGACATGGACGCAGTTTTCCGCTACCGGCGTTGGCGTCGAGACCGAGACCGCGGAATACGGCGAGAATGATCTTGCAGCCGTTACGCTGACCGGCGGAACCACCGGTGCACCAAAAGGGCGTAATGTTCTCAAACGACGGCTTTAATGCGATCGCGTTTGATTTCAGGCACTGCGGCGTTTCCTACAAGCGCGGCCAGCGCTTTTTTGAACATCATCCCGATGTTCTCTTCCTACGGTATCGTATCGAGCCTGCACATGCCGCTGTCACTCGGCCTTGAGGTTGTCATCATTCCCAAGTTTGATCAGGATAAGGTCGGCTACTACGTTAAGAAATACAGACCCGAGCACACGCTGCTCGTTCCTGCGCACTATGAAAAGCTCATGAACAGCAAGGAAATGGCCGGCGGATTTGACCTAAGCTTTTCCCGTACCGCCGGAAGCGGCGGCGACACGATGAATGCCGGCCTCGAGGCAAAGCTCAACAGCTTTTTGAAAGCCGCGGCTGCCGCTATCCGCTTTCTCAGGGCTACGGTATGAGCGAGGTATCCTCGGCAGCATCCTGCTGCTGCAACGGAAACTTCAAGAGCCTGTCGGTAGGCTATCCGCTGCTGACAACGACCATCGGCATATTTGAGCCCGGCACGGATAAGGAACTTGGCTACGGTGAAGAGGGCGAGATCTGCATAAGCGGCCCGTCGATCATGCTCGGATACCTCAATAACAAGGCTGAAACGGAAAACGTCATACGCCGTCATGCCGACGGAGAGCTGTGGGTACACAGCGGCGATATCGGGCATATGGATTCCGATGGATTTGTCTACATAAAGGGAAGAATAAAGCGCATGATAACGCTTTTTAACGGACATAAGATATTCCCGACGCATATCGAAAGCGTGCTCGGCCGTCATCCGCTCGTTTCAAGCTGCGCCGTAGTGGGCGTGAATGATACGACCCATGCGCAGGGAGAGCTGACGCTTGCCGTGATCGAAACGCAAGAAGCCTCGCTCGAAAAGCGGATTGCTATTAAAAACGAGCTTTTACGAAATGTGCCGCCAGGAGCTTGAAGGGCCGGCGAAGCCGCATGACATGATCTTCACGGATTCGATGCCGCATACCGGAATGGGCAAGATAGATTACCCTCAAGCTCGCAGAGGACTACAATAATGAAAATAAAAACGAAACAGAAGCTGTCTGAACGACAGACCGGAGGTAAACAGATGAAATATACAAAGAGAATACTAAGCTTCGCGCTCGTTCTTGTAATGGTTTTCGCACTCTGCGCGCCGGCACTGGCCGATGCACAAAAGAAATATGAGCCTTATAAGGTATACACATGCCTTGGGCGATAGTGTTGCGGCGGGCTATGGCACCACAGATTATGCTGTGCCGCCTCTGTGCGCACAGCAGCCGAACGCATATCACACTCTGCTTGCAAATGCGCTTGACGCCGAACTGCGTCAGTTTGGCTGGGGCGGATTCCGCAGCCATGAGATACGCCATATGATAGACCCCAGCTATGAGATAACAGACTGGCATTATGCGGATAACTGTGCTGGCTTTGTTCATGAAGCCGATCTCGCCGCAAAGCAGGCCGATTACATAAAAAGGCGTTGAGGATGCGGACATACTGACTGTGAACATCGGCTCCAATGATTTGTTTGGCGATGCAATGCTCGATGTATTTGAGGTGCTCTATGCGGAACCGGATTCCAACGAGACGCTTGATGCAATAAAGAGCATCTCCAGCAGTCCGGAACCTGGGAGCTGCATTTGTGGAGCTTATGAAGTTTGCCGAAAGCATCGGTAAGCTCAATGAAGTTATGACGGTTGCTGTAAAAGCATTCTACAATGCGTACGAAGAATTCAAGGTAAACTTTGATGCAATAGTAAAGAGCATTTATGACAGAAATCCGGATGTTGAGCTTGTTATTGTCGGCATGTTTAATCCTCTCAAAACCTTGTCGATTAACGAAGGATCGCTCATCAAAGTCGGGAAAGCAGCCGAGCCGCTTGTGCTGCTGATGAACAGCTATATGAAGAGCAAGTGCCAGTATTCCGATAAAGTACATATATGTAGATGTTACGGATGTTGAGCTTCATGATATAGCTTTTAAGCAGGCTGATTTCTGGGAAGCGTACCTCGCTGCCGTTCACCCCACCGACGATGGGCATAAATTCATAACCCAGCAGATACTCAATGCACTGCCCGAGCGCGGAACTCTTCCGTTTGCCGATGTTCCGGCCGACGCATGGTATTATGACGAGCTTTACTACGCATGGTTCAACGGCCTCATAAAGGGCACGAGCGAAACTACATTCTCCCCGGCGGCAACAACTACCCGCGCCCAGCTCGTGACCGTGCTATATCCAATGGCAGGATCACCGAACGTGAGCGGCCTGACAGAGCCTTTCCGACAACCACTGGGCAAGAGATGCGATAATATGGGCGTATGAAAGCGCGTTCATAAAAGGGTATAATGCAACTACCTTCGCCAGAGGACGGTCTTTACTCGCGCTCAGCTCGTAACGATATTGCACAGATACGCAGGCTCACCGGACGGCAAGCGGCGACCTCGGTGTGTTCTCCGACTCTGCCGATATTGCCTCGAGCTACCGCAATGCTGTCCGCTGGGCAGTGGCAAACGGCGTAATGCCCTGACACGGTTACCCAACCCGTGCTCAGCTTGCCGCTATCCTCGCAAGATTTGACCGTATGTGATGCAGCGAAAAAGCGATAATCATAATCCCCCACAGATCGCGCTTCCTGCCATCCCACAGAAACCCGGCTGCGGAAACCGGGTTTCTAGTGCATTTAACGGGGGGAACTGGAAAAACCAAGGGATAAAACACTCCTTCCATTTCCAAGTGGCCAGCTTTTTCAGATTCATGGCAGCAAACTTAAGCTTCACCCAGTTGGTAACCTGAGCCAAGCCTCTGTATTGTGTATAACGCATAGCGTGTTTTTCTTTGGCGTCTGCAAAGATGCGTTCAATCGTCTCTTTACGCCGCCGGTAAAGGCTCTGGTACTTCGGTGTATAGCGTGCGTCATCTGCCAGATCCTCGTAATCCTTCCAGATATGCCGCTGTACCGTTTTCACGCAGTCTTTGGAATGAGTGCAAAGCTCTCTGGAGGGACAATTTGTGCAAATCTTGGGATCGCTTTTGTATTCCCTGTAGCCGTCCCGGTTTGTTGTCGCATATTTGAGGATCTGGTATTCCGGGCAGATCACACAGTCATAGAATTCGTCATAGACATACTTCCACCACTCGTGGCCACCCTTCATCGTCTGCGGCCGCTTGTACGCTGTGGATAAAACTCTTCCGTCATCAAATACTTTCTTGCAAATATGGGACGTCTTGTAGGCAGAATCGGCAACAATGGTCTCTGTTTCGGGAAATGTCTTCGTTACCTTGTCGTACACCTCGTCAAAGGCAACGATGTCGTGGACATTTCCGGGCGTTACCACTGTCTCAAGCACGAAACCGTGGCTGTCGCAGGCCGTATGGGCCTCATACGCAAACTGCCGCTCATGGCTGCCCTTTACGAACAAGCCACAGTCCGGGTCAGTCACGCTCTGGGTGACGATCCGTGTTTTCTTTTCTTTCGCCTCGCCAGTTTCTTCCTGGATGTGTTATCTTTGCATTTTTTCGGTGGCTTTCGGCGGCTCATCGTCCTCGTCAAAAGGCTTCTTCCCGTGTGCCTCCCTGTCCGCGTTGACCTCCTCCATCAGTTCCTTCGCATAATGTTTGGACGCCACAGGCACCTGCTCTTTATCTGCTTCTTTGTATTGGCATTTGCCTTAATATGGGTGCCGTCTATGAAAAACTGCCTTGGGGACAGATATCCCGCTTCCGCCACCTCTTCCAGTATCCACGCAAAGACCTGGTCCACGGTTTCTGCGGTAAACCGATGACGGAAATTATAACTCACCGTGGAGAAATGCGGTGTTTCCTCTTGGAGTGTATAGCCCAAAAACCAACGGTAGCGGATATTTGCGCTGATCTCATCCGCTGTCCGCCGCAGAGATGGCAGGCCGTACAGATGCTGGATCAGAACCATTTTGAACAGCACAACAGGGTCCACACTGGGCCGCCCGTTATCTTCGCTGTACAATGGTTCCACCATTTCATAGAGCCGGTTAAAATCTACTGCCGCATCTATTTTTCTCAGCAGATGCCCCTTGGGAACCAAGCTCTCTGTATCGACAATCTCTATGACACCACGATCCATTTTTCCGCGTTCCAGCATCTTTCATCACCCAGAACCATTTTATCATATAAACGCAAAAAAGCCCAGCCGTTGCTGGACTTTTTCGACAGACTGGGCCACTCATGTGGCCGGTCTTTTTCAGCGTATCAAAAAGCCTGTGACTTTTTTGTACGCTTCAAAAACTTTTTTGTGAAAACAAGTTTTCACGAAAAATATCGCTTACGCTCGTCAAAAGTCCGTACCGGACATTTTTTGATGGCTATAATCAATCACGAGTGGGGCCTTTGCCCCTCGAGCTCCCCTGCTGCTCTATTATCTTTCATTTGCAGCATAGTTTTTCGACGGCCTTTTTTTATATATGTATTTTACCGCTCGCGGTATCATATACAGTGCGAGCAAGCCGGATGATCACAAATCACGCAAAATGCTCCGCATAAGGCGCTCGCTGGTGCACAAAAGTAGCGAAAATGTCTATCAGCCGGAATTTATACGGCTGATTTTTGTTTGTTTTTCATATATGGCTTGTTAAATGTGCTTTTTTTCTGTTAAAATAGAAAAAAAGTCATGTTATGGGAGGCAGAGCAATGCCTGCAAAAAAGCGAAGCAGAAGCAACTCAAAACAGGTTTACATAATATGCGCGATAGTGACGCTTGCGGTGCTAGGCGTTATATTCGGGATACACGAATATAAGATAGCGCAGATCGCGCCGGTGTATCAGATCCGCGTTGACGGGCTTGATGCGGCAACGCCTGCCGAGGCTCAGGCTGCCTGCCGCGCGGCATATACGCGCTTTGCCGAGCAGAGCGAGAAACACTCGGGCTGCGCTTGGGTGTGGGCAGGAAAAAGACGCTTTACCTCGTCAAACCCGAAACGTTGGAGATCGACGCTTCCGCCGAAGAGACAGGGTTTACGGCCGTAAGCTTTCTCAACGCAAGCGGAAAGCGCCTGCACGGATATATCATCGATCCGGTCACCGCGCCTGTTGAGCTGGGCAGGATAAAGATAAGCGACGCAAAGGAATACACCTATGATAATGTCAGCATGACTGTGCGCGTAGGTCTGCGCAGCGGCGATATAAAATACGAAAATGCCGTGTACCTTTGGGAAAAGGACACGGATCTTGTCCTGCCGTAAGGCCGGATACCTATAAAACTGTCGAGGGCAGCATCGTCAGCTTCACCGATGACGGAAATGTGACCCACATGCTATGTCCTTGATACTGAGATCTGAAGGTTGGATAATAAATGGCAAATGCCGTGATGGAAACGGGAGCGGACGCAAAGCGCCTGCTTGAAATCGTAAAGGTAATATCAAAATATAAGGTAACGCAGGGCATAAGCCCGGAAAAAGCTGTGCGATATGTTCAAGGAAGGAGCTTGGCCCGACGTTTGTCAAGCTCGGGCAGCTACTCTCCATGCATCCGGAGATCATCCCCATGGAGCACTGCAAAAAGCTCGAGAGCCTGCGCACGGATGCTTCGCGCCTTGTGACGGCGCAGATACGCGAGATAATCACCGAGGAATACGGCCGCCCGTGGAGTCAGGTTTTCAGGCAGATCATGCCGTATCCATTGGGCGCCGCGTCGATCGCGCAGGTACACGAAGCCGTCCTGCTTGACGGAACGCATGTCGCCGTAAAGATCCAGCGCCCGGAGATATACTCGGTCATGGAGCGCGACGTTCGGCTTTTGAAAAGCGCTCTGAATGTTGTCAAGCTCAAAAAGATAAATAACGTCATGAATCTCGGCGAGACTATCGACGAGGTGTGGACTGTCGCGCAGGAGGAAATGGACTTCGAGCGCGAGGCTGCGAATATCCGCCGCGTGCGCGAGAATATCGAGGGCATAAAATATGTCTATTGCCCGAAGGTGTATGACGAGCTTTCAACAAAGCACGTCCTTGTCATGGAATACATCGGCGGCTTTGAGCTGACAGATAAGGCCGCAATGGAGCAGCAGGGCTACGATGTGCAGGAGGTCTGCACTAAGTTCATAAATAACTATATAAAGCAGTTTGCCGAGGACAGGTTTTTCCACGCCGATCCGCACCCCGGCAATGTCCATATCTGGGATGGGCGTATAGTCTGGCTTGATCTCGGCATGATGGGCACGCTGACCAAGGCCGACGCCGAGCTTATCAAGGTATGCATGAAGGCGATATTCAGCAACGACTATGTAAGCTTTGCCGACGCCGTCCTGAACATCTGCGAGCACGATTCCGAGCTTGACCGCGAGGCGTACTATGCGCGTATGCAGGCGTATTTGGACAAATACAGGGGTCCTATCCATGGCGCAGATGAGCAGCACGGTCGATATTTTTGCCGATCTTTACCGCATCGCGCGTGACTTTGGCATCAAGGTGCCGAAATCATTCACGATGTTCTGGCGCAGCCTGTCGATCATGGAGGGAACGGTCTCCGATCTGTCACCGAAAACCGACCTTGCCGCGATCATCGGCAGGCACATGGCGGCTCAGGCTATGGTCAAGGGTGTGGCCGGCAGCATAACGCGCAAAATATCCCACCGCAGACTCGTATCCGGCAGTGCGCTGCATTATAACGGAAACGACCTCGAGCCGGATGAGGAATTTGAAGAAGGTATTAACGAGCCCGAAGAGTGGCTCGATGGAGATACGGAAGAATAGTAGATGGAATGGGGAGTCCTCCGGTCGCGGACCGGGGGACTTTCTCTGTCCGCCGAAAAAACACACAAATGCAGGCCTGCAAATTTGGCGAGTATCACTATTTATCAAATGGATAAAAGGTGGTATAATAATTTATGGAAGAGGGCAATTGACGGTCACCGTCCCACCCTGCCGGCGCGAAAGCGCCGCGCCGTGACCTTCAATTTGGGAGAATATGCCCCACAAAATACAAACGTACCGCACGGTTATCCCCGTGCGGTGCAACTTTTTTGCCCTTTTTAACTCTCAAAACTATCAAAAAGTGTACTTTTTGATAGTTGCTGTCATTACATGCTATGATAACAGAATGTTCACAGAATTGCAATACTTTACCGCCTGTTTTGTCTAAAAATACTTGCATTTTTGCCAGCCGTTAGCACTTCCAAACTCATTTTTCGTGAAAGAGGTTTACTATCAAAAAGTACACCTTTTGATATCTGCTCTTGTAAAATTGAATTTTTGGGAGGAAAAGATGAAAAACGAGTATTAAGTCTACTGCTTGTGATGCTTATGGTCATGAGCTTAGTACCTATAAGCGCACTGGCGGCAACAACCTATTACATCAATGGTGTAGCAGTCAGGTGTGATGATTTTGATTCTTCACCGAATGAATGCTGGACTTATGCGAACAACATTTACAACAAAATTTGGGGACACAATTTTACAAATTCTTTTAGCGATGGTGAAAATTCACTCCGAAACCTTTCGGATTCAGAACTGACATTGACAGCGGCGCATCTTAAAGCCTATGTAAGCAATGCGGCTATAGGCTCTTGCTTGCGTATATGCAATGGTGAGTACTTACATGGCTCGGATGGATGGGGGCACAGCCAAATTGTTGTGCAGAAAGATGATAGTGGATTTACGGTGTTTGAGGGTGGCCTAAGTAACTATCCTTATTGCAGGGAAAAAAATACTATACGTGGAACGAATACGTTAACACCGGCTGGCTTGGTGGAACATATTCTTACATAAAGTATGTGAAATGGCCGGGTGCCGGTAGTTATAAAGATCCAGATCAACCGGTAATCACGGGTTCCCCAGTTATAAAGTCTGAAAAAAGTGCTTATGAGGCTGGCGAATCGGTAACTCTACAGAGAAATACCGTTAATAATACGAATTATTATTGGATTGTGCTATACAGAAATGGAAAGCAAATATTGTCAACGGCAATGGATGATGCTGCTTATACGCTGTCAAATCCTGCGGCAGGTTCCTATGAAGTATATTTGCAGGTCGGAAATGCAACGTCAGGAACAATAACAAGTGCACCATATCAGTTCTACGTTGTAAACAGAATACAGGGAGAGCCGTACATTTATACGTCTCAATATAAGTTACTATGATGACGATAGTATTACGCTTTACAGAAACACGGTTGAATACACCAACTATCATTGGTTGACGCTGTATTTTAATGGCGAAATGATACTATCATCAGACATGGATGAAGAAACGTATAAAATTGAGAATGCACAGTCAGGAACATACACAGCATATATCCAAGTTGGAAATTTACTTGGGAAAAAGACAAGCAAAGAATGTAACTTTGTTGTAAAATGCAGGCATAACTGGGACGCAGGAGAGATTGCCGAGAGTGCTACATGCATGAATATGGGCACAAAAGTATACACATGTAACAAATGCGGTGATAAATATACAGATTCAATTCCATCACTCGGCCATGACTACAAAAAACGGCCTTTGCACGCGCTGCGGCGCAAAGGACCCGAGCGCACACACCCACGACTACAAAGCAACAGTGACAAAGCCGACTTGTACCGAGCGTGGCTACACGACCTACACCTGCTCGGTTTGCGGCGACAGCTACAAGGGCAGCTATGTCGATTCTCTCGGCCATAACTACAAAAACGGCACATGCACACGCTGCGGTGTGAAAGACCCCAACTACAAGCCGCAGGCAGACTTCACCGACGTAGCCGCCGGCTCGTATTGCTACAACGCCGTGCAGTGGGCAGTCGCAAACGGCATAACCAAGGGCACGGACGCAACGCACTTCTCCCCGAACGCGACCTGCACACGCGGCCAGGTCGTAACATTCCTGTACAGAGCACAGTAAGCGCAAAGAATACAAACGCACCGCACGAATTTCGTGCGGTGTGATTTTTGGCAATCTATCTCTTGACAAAGGTACGAAATCGTACTATACTTTGCGAGTATGATTTCGGACTAAAGCGAGGTAAACATGACACAGCAATCAAAACAGCTGCGCCGCTTCAACCGCCTTGTCGGCGAAACGGACGCGGTATACCACGAGCTTGCAAATCGGCTCGGCCTTTCCGACAGCGCGTTTCAGATACTTTATACGCTCAGGGCAGAGGGCGGGGCCTGCCCGCTGCTGCGCGATATCTGCGCCTTTTCCGGGCTTACGAAGCAGACGGTCAACTCTGCCCTGCGCAAGCTTGAAGCCGAGGGCAGCGTCACGACCGAAAGCAGCGGCGCCCGGCACAAGACGGTCACGCTCACGCCGAAGGGAGCGGAGCTTGCGGAAAAAACCGTGGCGAAGGTTATCGAGATAGAAAACGAGATCCTTGGCTCATGGCCGGCAGAGGATCTTGAAAAATACATTCGGCTTACGGAGGAATTTCTTGTTTCCGTGCGCGCAAGGGCGCAGGAGGTGCATTCATGAACATAAAGCTTTCCGGATCATTTTGACTATAAGCGACTGCTCAGGTTTGCGCTGCCGTCGATAATAATGATGATCTTCACGTCGATCTACTACATAGTAGACGGCTTTTTTGTATCAAATTATGCCGGCAAGACGGCGTTTGCGGCGGTCAACCTGATAATGCCGCTGCTGCTCGTGCTCGGCTGCGTCGGATTCATGTTCGGAACCGGCGGCGGAGCACTTATCGCCAAAACCATGGGCGAGCGAAAGCAGGACAAGGCAAACGAGATATTCACGCTTATAATCACAGTGTCCGCGCTGTGCGGCGTTGTGCTTGCAGTGCTTGGATTTTTCCTGCTGCGCCCGGTCGCGGAATTCATGGGCGCGGAGGGCGAGCTTTTTAGAGCAGAGCATAATTTACGGCCGCATCATCCTTATTGCATTGCCGTTTTATATTCTGCAGTTTGAGTTCCAATGCCTGTTCGCGACGGCCGAAAAGCCCAAGCTCGGCCTGTACGTTACCGTCGCGTCCGGCGTAGCGAACATGATCCTCGATGCGCTGCTCGTCGGCGTGATACCGCTCGGCGTGACCGGCGCTGCGGCGGCCACCGCGATAAGCGAATTCATCGGCGGAGTCATTCCACTGCTATATTTTTGCACGCAAAACGACAGCCGTCTGCGCCTTGTGAAATTCAAATTCGACGTCAAGGCGCTGCTCAAAACCTGCACGAACGGCCTCGTCGGAGTTCATGAGCAACGTTTCCATGTCGATCGTGAGCATGCTGTATAATATGCAGCTTATGAAATACGCCGGAGCCGACGGCGTTGCGGCATACGGCGTGCTGATGTATGTAAGCATGATATTCCAGGCGATATTTATCGGATTTGCTGTCGGAACGGCGCCTATAGTAGGCTTCAACTTCGGCGCGCAGAACACGGCCGAACTCAAGGGTCTGCTGTCAAAAAGCCTGCGCATAATAGGCGTACTGCGCCGTATTCATGTTCGCTGCCGGCGAGCTTTTGCAAGCGCCGCTTGGCAAATTGTTCGTCGGGTATGACGATGAGCTTTTGCCCAAAATGACGGTCCACGCATTCTCCATATTCTCGTTCTCGTTCCTGTTCTCGGGTTTTTCGATCTATGGCTCATCGTTTTTCACCGCGCTCAACGATGGCCTGACCAGTGCGATGATATCGTTCCTGCGAACTTTGGTGTTCCAGCTTGCTGCGGTGCTTCTGTTTCCGCTCATCTGGGAGCTGGACGGAATATGGCTGTCAATCGTCGGAGCGGAGGTCATGTCGATAACGGCAACTGTGCTTTTTCTTATCGGAAAGCGCAAGCGCTACGGCTATTAATTCTAACTTTTTTTGCCCTGAATCGTATATTCGGGGCAATTTTTTGTAAATAAGCTTGCAAATATGCAAAGTTTGTGTTATTATTGGTACACATACCAATAATAACACAAAGAAGGAAGGGATCAGTATTACTATCACACATACGAGCATGGCTGCAAAGAAGCGAATACTCACGGCATGTGTTCGCCTGTTTATCGAGCGCGCTATAACGGCACGACGGTTGCCGAGATAATCAAGGAAGCTGACGTATCCGCCAGCTCGTTCCAGAACATTTTCCGTTCCAAGGACGGAGTGCTCAGCGAGCTTGCGGCGTTCATGTTTGCCGGTCAGTTCAAGGCTGCGCGCACGGTGGCTGATCCCGGCGATTCTCCCGCAATGCTATATGCGATCGAGACCGCGCTTCAGCTTACGATAACCGAGCTTAACGACAATCTGCGCGATATTTATGTCGAGGCATATTCGCACGAGGCGACGATGGAGTATATCTATCAAAGCACGACGGCGGAGCTTTACCGCATCTTCGGATCTTATCTGCCCGATTATACCGAGAGCGATTTTTACGAGCTGGAAATCGGTTCGGCCGGCATAATGCGCGGCTATATGTCGCGTGGCTGCGACATGTATTTCACGCTGGAAAGGAAGCTCGAGCGGTTTCTGAGCATGAGCCTCGGCGTTTATAACGTGCCCGAGGACGAGCGGCGGCGGATAATCGACCGCATTCTTGAGCTTGACATGCGCGCGATAGCGACAAGCGTTCTGCACGAGCTGGTGCAGATGCTCGCCGACCACTTCGACTTCGCGCTCGATGACGAGATCGAATCGGCGCTTGTGCAGTGAAAAAATAATTATTTAATAGTATATGAAAGCCGGGCGTTTTTTGTTGAACGCCCGGTTTTTTGCGCTGTTTCAAGAAAAAAAAATCGGGCAAAGCCGCATGCTCATAACGGAGGCTTGTATCTTGACATGTCGGGCAAATATGTTATAATCTAACTATCATTTGCCGATTTGGTATGATCGGTGCAAAAATTCAATAAAAAAGGAAAAATTCAGGAGGAAACATGAAAAAAGAGACTTATCAGCATGCTGATGGCGGTTCTCATGATCGCATCCCTGCTGCCTGCTGCCGCTCTGGCAGAGGCTCCGGCAACGGATACTCATGAGCATAAGTATACCACCGTTAGCATCAAGAAGGACGCTGAGAAGAAAACTCCCGGCGTAGAGTACAAAGTCTGCAAGGAATGCGGCAAGATAGACACTAAGTCTATCTCCATCAAAGCATTTGCTCTGCTATGGAACCAGTGCAGGAAGTGCGAGATCGGCAAGACCATGATCGTCAAGGCTGCAAGCTGCCGCAACGAAGGTCTTACCATAAGCTACTGCGAAGTGCGGTAAGGCGTTCGCCAATAAGGATTTTGGCAACAGCACCTATAAGATCGAAAAAGCACTTGAGCACGTCTATGGTGAGTTCCACATCGAAAAGGCTCCCACCTGCACTAAGTCCGGCACCGGCTATGCTGTATGCAAGCTTTGCGGCGATGCAGCTTACTTCGAGGGTGAGAAGGCGGCAACTAAACTGCTGAAGCTTTCCGACTTTGACGGCAATGCAACTGCGTATGCAAATCGTGTTCGCGCAGTCTATGAGATGTTTGAGCCTACTAATCCCGATCACAGCAATACTAAACTGCTTGTTGCCGTCACTGAGACGACAACGGCAAACGACGTTAATGGCAATCCAATTACTCTTTATCCTGCGAAGAAAGCACAGCATGTTGCAGCCGTTAAAGGCCAAGCTTACAAGCTTGATCCTAAACCGGCCTGTATGTAACTGATGAAAACTCGGCAAACTTTATTAAAGGCTATACAGGCGATATGATCTGCCCCGACTGCGGCGTTGGTGTTAAGACCGGTGAGCCTATTACGCATAAGTTTACGGTCGACACTACCGATAGCAAACTTGCTACATTTGATAAGAAAACCCTCAAGGGCGTAGACGGTAAGGCCGATGTTGTAAAGTGCGACACTTGCAACTACAAGGGCGGCGAAACCATTCGCGCAATGGGTATGTATGATACCTGGTATGGTGAGGATGCAAAGCCGGCTACCTGCGAAAAAAAAGCGGGCGTTGGAGCAACAATATACTGGAGAGATAAGACCACAGGCGACGTAAAATCCAAAGAAGGCGCAGAAGGAAAAGCTCTTGGCCACAATTATGTTCTCGTAGAGGGTGAAAAAGGCAACTTGCCTCCAGAGTGGCTTTGAGTACGTTAACTACAAAGAGTGCACTCGCTGCCATGCTACTACAGGCGACGCAAGCAAGAAGATCCCCATCACAGCTCCCGGCAAGCACAGCTATGCGCTTGACTCTTTCTATGATGCAACCTGCCAGCATCAGGGCCTGGCCTACAAGAGCTGCAAGCTCTGCGGCGCTAAACTCATGAATGCTGATGGTACGACGTATGTTGAAGTAACACCTATGGTCGCACACACCGCATCCGACAAGCTTGCCAATGTCAAGGAAGCGACCTGCACCGAAGTCGGCTACACCGGCGATAAGGTATGCAAGTTCTGCGGCATCGTCATGGAGAAAGGCAAAGAGATCCCCATGATCGAGCACACCCCCATGGACGTTGAGGCAAAGGCTCCCACCTGCACCGAGCCCGGCGTTACCAAGGGTACTGTCTGCAAGGTCTGCGGCACCGTCCTGAGCGCTCAGGAGACCGTTCCCGCACTCGGCCACAAGACCGAGCTTGTGAACGCTAAGGAAGCGACCTGCCTCGAGGCCGGCTACACCGGCGATAAGGTCTGCACCGTCTGCAAGCAGACCATCGAAAAGGGCACCGAAGTCAAGGCTCTCGGCCACAACTATGTTAAGGGCGTCTGCACCCGCTGCGACGCAAAGCAGCCCGGCTACAACCCGTCCACCGATGTCAAGAAGGGTCCCTACTATGATGCGATCCTGTGGGCATACTGCAACGGCGTTACCAACGGCATTTCCGACACTGTATTCGGCGTTGATAACGGCTGCACTCGCGCTCAGATAGTCACCTTCCTGTATCGCGCGGCAGGCCAGCCGAAGGTCGAGAACGTTAAGAACCCGTTCACCGACGTGAGCAAAAAACAGCACTTACTACAACGCGATCATGTGGGCTGTCGAAAACGGCATCACCACCGGCAAGACCGCTACCAGCTTCGACCCGAATGCAGTCTGCACTCGCGGCCAGATTGTGACCTTCCTGTGGCGCTATGAGAAGGCCCCATCGTGAGCAGCCTTGCAAAGTTTGACGACGTTGCGGCAAACTCCTACTGCTACAATGCAGTTATGTGGGCTGTCGAAAACGGCATCACCAACGGCAAGACCACGACCACCTTTGCGCCCAATGATACCTGCACCCGCGCACAGGCAGTCACCTTCATTTACCGCGAGTTCGCAAAGTAAAAACCAATTATGATAATAACTCCACGTCCTCGGACGTGGAGTTATTTTTACCTTGCAATGCGTTTATTTGTATAATATACTTTATAAGGAAATTTCGCAAATGGGAGGTCATCATGAAAAACAGACTTATCGGGACGATATGCGCAGCGGTGATGCTGCTTGCGCTTTTTGCGCCCATGGCGATGGCGGACGGCGTGTGCGGCGAGTCTGTCAGCTGGACGCTGACGGATGCCGGCGTGCTCACGGTGTTCGGTGAAGGCAAAATGACGGACTTTTTCCGCCGGTGAAGCGCCGTGGTATGCCGAGCGCGGCGCTGTGCGGAAGCTTGTTGTCGAAAACGGCGTGACCTCTGTCGGAATCGGCG
>VOFC01005552.1_pt1 | contig 15764 bp, 29 predicted proteins | sample 5384161 | NCBI WGS metagenome assembly VOFC01 (sample SAMN12384722, study PRJNA508395) | human gut metagenome | isolation source: healthy gut B | host: Homo sapiens | reverse complement strand
ATGTCCTTGAAATATGTCATCATTAGTTCATGGGATGCAAAAATCATAAAAGGTTGAGAAAGAGCAGGTATCATATATGAAAAAGAAGATCATTGTTGCAGTAGTGGTAGTTGTTGTTGATTTTGGCGGCGATCGCGATTATCTCTGTCCTGGCACAGACACCGGCGCTGATCTGACCGGAAAGGAAGCAGGACAACGCTTATGAAATTGTTATACGGTACCGGCAATCCGGCAAAGGCAGCTGCCATGCAGAACCGCATAGCCGGACTTGGCATTGAACTGATCAGCCTGCAGGATCTGCGGGCACAGGGGGTGGAGATCCCCGATGCCCCGGAGACAGGCAATACACCTCTGGAGAATGCAAGGCAGAAAGCGCATGCTTATTATGAAGCTTTTCGTATGCCTGTATTTTCCTGTGATTCCGGGTTGTATTTTGAAGATGTCCCGGAGGCGATCCAGCCCGGGGTACATGTGCGTACGGTGAATGGTGTGTATCTGACAGATGAGCAGATGCTGGAGCACTATATCGGACTGGTCAAACGCTATGGAAGGCTTACGGCAAAATACCGCAATGCCATCTGCTATGTGCAGGATGAGGAACATGTATATGAGGCGATGGAGTCTGACATGGAAAGTGAGAAATTCTGGCTGACGGATGTACCCCCACAGCAGCATCCGCAGAGAGGGGTTTCCGCTGGACAGCATTTCCCTGGATCCCGGAACCGGGAAATATTTCTATGATCTGCCTGAGACGGCGGTGGATCAGGTGGCGGTAGAGGAAGGTTTCTTACCTTTTTCCGGAGAATCTTACAAGAGGGAACGGTGAATAAAACGGCAGCAGACGGTGAAATAATAAGTGCGCAGAGCGTCCTGCGGCGCTCAGATAGGAGAGTATATGACAGTAACAAATGCAGTGGAAACAGCCATGAGTTGGGGAACCGTAAGCGGTGCAAGCATGGTGGGGATGGCGGTATCTTTGCTGTTATCCGTGGGTTTACCCATATTTTTGTGTATTTTTATCTATAAGAAGACAAAGGCGTGGGTGCCGGCATTTTTCATCGGCTGCGGTATCTTCGTGGGCTTTGCCATGATCTTAGAGCAGATCTGTCATGCCATCGTGCTGACGGTGACCGGAAGCGTGATCCGGGACAATATCTGGCTGTATGCGATTTACGGTGGGCTTGCAGCAGCACTTTTTGAGGAGTGTGGCCGGTGGATCGCCATGAAATTCTGCCTGAAAAAACATCTTACCCGGGAAAATGCGTTGATGTACGGCGCAGGACATGGCGGCATTGAGGCTTTGTCTGATCCTTGGTATGTCTTCTATGAGCAATCTCCTTACCGCAGCCATGATTAACGGTGGCCTGATGGAGAAGACTATGACGGCATTGGAGCCCGCACAACAGGAGGTAACCTACCATCAGCTCTCTGTTCTCTGGACCACGCCGGCTTACCAGTTCTACCTCGCACCGGTGGAGCGGATCAGTGCCATTGCCTTGCAGATCGCATTGTCGATTCTTGTATACAGTGCGGTGAAGACAGGCAGAAAGCTGCATTTGGCAGCAGCCTTCGGACTGCATTTTGCAGTGGACTTCTTAACCGTGATATGCGCCGCTGCCATTCCCACCTGGGCATTGGAACTGGGACTGTTATTGGTCATGGCCGTAATCTGTGCAGCGGTATATAAGTTGGTATATGTACATTCGGCAGAGAAAAAATAAGATAAGAGGCGACAGGCGATGAAGATTAACAGAGAAAAAGCACTGGCAGCATTTCAGGAATACACGGACCGTTATGACAGCAGCCGGGACATGATCCGCCTGAAAATAGAACACACCTACCGGGTCTGCGGATTGTGTCAGCAGATCGCCAGATCTCTGGACCTTCCGGAGGAAGAGGTGGACATTGCGTGGCTGACCGGACTGCTCCATGATGTGGGACGCTTTGAACAACAGCGGGTATATGGTACCTTCACCGATGCAGATTCCATCGATCATGCGAAATACGGAGCAAGGATTTTATTTGGTAAGGTCTGGGAAGAGAAACACGGACTTGCTTCCGGAAGTGAAGAAAGCCTGCCCGAGGAAATTCAGGCAGACGCCGGAATCAGTATCCGGGATTTCGTGGAAGATGTTTCCTGCGATGAGCTTCTGTGGACGGCGGTGTTTTATCACAGCGCCTACCGGATTCCGGAGGACTGGACGAACGTACGGCAATGTTCTGCCATATCTTACGGGATGCGGATAAGATTGATATCTTGAAGGTCAATGTGGAATTCCCGCTGGAAGAAATCTACAATGTGGACACAGAGGTATTGTATCAGGAGGAAGTGACGCCGGAAGTGTTGCAGAGCTTTGATGAGGAGCACGCTGTACTGCGTTTCCTGAAAAAACAGTGGTGGATAATGTGGTGGGACATATTTCCCTGGTGTACGAGCTGGTCTATCCAGAGAGCTGCCGGATTGTGAAAAGACAGGGGTATCTGGATAAGCTGATGAATTTTTGAATCACGGAAAATCCTCAGACGAGAAACAGTTCGAGCTATCCGAGCATATCAGAGAACATATAGAGAGAATATCTTGCCAGCCTCCGTCAAGAGTAAGGGATCTGTCCGGTGAGATAGGCTGGAGACTGGATCAGCTGGGAGGACAAGCTGTCCCACTTCCTCAGGCTGTCCCAGACGGTCGGCGGGAATCTCTTCCCGAGGGCGTTCATTTCCTCGGGGGAGAAGCAGTGGTTCATGGCAGTATCAATAACACCGCAGGAGATGGCGTTGACCTGGATATTACTGGGAGCCAGCTCCTTGGCCAGTGCTTTGGTGAAGCTGTTCACACCACCCTTGGAGGCGGAAAGCCACTTCCATGGAAGCTCCCACATTTCCCCAGACGGAGGAAATATTGATAATGCGTCCGCTGTGCTTCAGCAGCATCAGAGGCACTGCCAGACGGCTTCTTCTAAACAGGCGGCCACTTCCTGAAGGTCCGGCAAGGTATGGCTACAGGTGAGGATCAGATGGTAGCCGGCTTCGGCCAGGGCTTCTGCGATGGCCCTACCGATGCCGCGGGAGGCACCGGTGACAAGAGCCAACGGTGTGTTCTTTATTGTATTCATGTAAAGTATCCTTTCTGAATTATTGTTTTCATTCACGGCGGCAGCCCGGCATAAGTCATCCGCAAAGTCCATCAGCTACCACGGGTTCCGCTATTCTACAGCAAGCTTTGGAGATAAAACAGTGCCGAATGCTAAAAACCTGTAAAACGAGTGTAGCACAGATGGACTTGCTTTTCCATAGGGGAACTGCTACACTGGACAAAAGGAGAGAAAATTATGTACGATTTGATCATTATCGGTTCCGGTCCCGCAGGGCTGTCAGCTGCAGTCTATGGTAAGAGAGCGGGACTGAATCTACTTATTATAGAAGAAAAGCCCATGAGCGGCGGACAGATCCTTAATACTTATGAAGTGGATAACTATCTGGGACTTCCCGGGATCAGTGGATTCGACATGGGAATGACGTTCCGGCATCATGCAGAGAAACTGGGAGCGGAATTCCTGGAGGCTACGGTACACAGTGTGGAAGAACGTGGCGATTACAAATGCGTCTACGCAGGAGACCGGGAACTGGAGACCCGTACGGTGATTTTGCCACCGGTGCGGAACATGCCAGATTAGGAGTACCCGGCGAGGAAGAATTAAACGGCATGGGTGTGTCCTACTGCGCTACCTGCGACGGAGCTTTTTTCCGGGGCAGAACGGTAGCTGTGGTCGGCGGCGGTGATGTGGCGCTGGAGGATGCCATTTATCTGGCAAGAACCTGCGAAAAGGTGTATCTGATCCACAGAAGAGATAGTCTGCGGGGGCTATGGTATTACAGGAGGAATTAAAGAGTCTTCCTCAGCGTGGAGATTCTCTATGACCATGTGGTTACAGAGATCTGTGGCGAGGACATGGTGGAAAAGCTGCGTATCAAAAATGTGAAGACAGAAGCGGAAAAAGATCTGGAGGCAGCAGGCATCTTTATCGCTGTAGGCATCCATCCCAACACGGAACTGCTGCGGGAACTGGTGGCAGTCGGGGAAGACGGTTATATCCCTGCGGATGAGACCGGAGAGACCGGCCGCCCCGGCATTTATGTGGCCGGAGATATCCGTAAGAAGCCTCTGCGCCAGGTCGTAACAGCGGTGGCTGACGGCGCTAATGCGGCGGTCAGCGCCGGGAATTATTGCAACCGTTTTCGTAAACAGTCATAGATTAGTAATAGATTCATTAAGAAATTCGGAAGAAAATTGAAGAATATTTAAAGAAAAGAGTCACCTGGATGGTGGCTCTTTTTACGTAAAAACACCGCAAACCCGCATGAAATGGGAATTTTTTACAACATTGACAATTAATTTACTATATTGACAAATGGGACTTCGCGTGATATATTTGTTAACGGATGTAACAAATTCGTAACAAATCATTCGGAAATGTAAAGAAGTAAGTTAAGAAAGTAAGATAGCTCCAAGAGTTTCAGGAGGATAGAATGGTTCGTAAATCTGTAAAAATTACCGTTTGCACCATGGCAGCGGTTATGGCTTTTTCCGGAATGAATATCACCGCAGATGCAGCAGCATCTTCATCGGTACTTCCCAGCGGTGGTATTGAGCTGACTCTGGCAAAGGGTAATAAGTTAGAGAGCCTGTCCACAGGTACCAACAGCACGAAACAGATTGAAAGCATTATTGAGACTGTGATCCGTGACGATCAGATGGATACCACCCCGGAAGCATCCGAGGAGGAGTCCTTCAAGAATCTGGTAATCGCACAGGTGAATGATTATGTAAATGTAAGAAGCATGCCCAGTGAGCAGGGGGAGATCGTCGGTAAGCTGTATGACGATTCCGTAGGCCTCTTCATCTCCGAAGAGAACGGCTGGTATCAGATTTCTTCCGGTTCCGTAACCGGTTATGTAAAAGCCGAGTACTGTGTGACCGGCGACGAAGCAGTAGAACTTGCCAAGAAAGGTAGGAACCCGACTGGCAACCGTTAACACCACAACCTTAAAGTACGTACCGAACCTTCTTTAGAGGCTTCTGTATTAGGTCTGGTTCCTTAGAGGACGACCTGGTAGTATCCGATGAGACCGATGGCTGGGTACAGGTAGATACCGAGGAAGGTCTTGGATGGGTCTCCACAGAATTTGTTTCTCCTCATACGGAGTTCGTAGAAGCGGAATCCAAGGAGGAGGAAGCAAAGCGTCTGGCCAAGGAGAAGAAGAGAGAGAAAGAGCACGTGCCGCAGCGGCAGCGAAGGCAGCCACAAGCAGCAAGAGTTCTGGCTCTTCCAGTAGCGCCCCGCAGTTACTTATGCGGCCAGCGGAGACAGCGAGATGGGTACCGCAGTTGCCGACTATGCATTACAGTTCGTTGGTAACCCTTATGTATACGGCGGATCCAGCCTGACCAACGGCACCGACTGTTCCGGATTTGTAATGAGTGTATATGCGAACTTCGGTGTAAGTCTGCCTCATTCCTCTTCCGCAGACCGCAGCCAGGGTGCCGCGGTTGACGGACTTGCCAATGCACAGGCAGGTGACCTGGTCTGTTACCCGGTCATGTAGCACTGTATATCGGTAATGGTCAGATCGTTCATGCATCTACCGCCAAGACCGGTATTATCGTATCAAATGCGGATTATAAGAAGGTACTGGCAGTTCGACGGATCTTCTGATCTATATAACAGAAAGTACAAGGCACTGTGTGGAAAACACAGGCACTGTGTGTATACGATGAGTACATTGCACCGTGTCATGTGGTCGGTTTATTTTCCATGTGGACAGGATGCTGTGGGGACAGTGGAACTTAAGTGCCGATAAGGCAAAAAACTATAAGTTGTATAACGAATTGTGCAATTTGTCAAAATATTGTTACGCGATGAAATGGGGATTGACAAACCGGAACTATACAAAGTATACAAAAAAAGTGACACGAACGTAAAAACGACAGAAAAGAAATTTAAATACATAGGAAGTTATCCACATTGAAAATGCCCGAAAATAGGATAAAAGTTACTTATACACCAAGTTATACACATTATCCACAGAAAAACCAGGCACTGCAAGGGGATAAATTTACGAAAAAAGCAGGAACAAATGTTTTGTGAAGATGTAATAAAAATCAGAAATTGACACGATTTGTCGATTTTAAGTTTGACATACAGAATGTCAAAAACAAGTAAAAAACTCCTCAAATTGTTGCAAAACGCTGCACTATTGTGCTATAATGACTATACAATAAATACAAGGGATGCTACATAAAACCTTGTAAATAAATACTTGGAAGGGATGATCAGCATGAAGTTTATTATTGTTGGCAGAAACATCGAAGTTACACCAGGATTAAGAGCAGCAGTGGAGGAAAAGATCGGCAAGCTGGACAAGTATTTCAATCCCGACACAGAAGTACATGTAACATTAAGCGTTGAAAAAGATCGTCAGAAAATTGAAGGTAACCATTCCGGTTAAAGGGAAGTATTATCCGTTCGGAGCAGGTAAGCAACGATATGTATGTATCCATTGATCTGGTGGAAGAGATCATTGAGAGACAGTTGAAAAAATATAAGAACAAGATCGTTGACAAACAGCAGGCGGCCGCTTCTTTTAGCAAGAGCCTATGTAGAGAATGACTATACAGATGATGAGGAGATCAAGATCGTTCGTACCAAGAAATTCGATATCAAGCCTATGTATCCCGAGGATGCCTGCATCCAGATGGAACTGCTGGGACACAACTTCTTCGTATTCTGTAATGCAGAGACTGACGAGGTGAACGTAGTGTACAAGAGAAAGGGCGACACCTACGGACTGATCGAGCCGGAAGTATAAAACCGGACAGAAAATTAAATAAAGAACAAATTTACAGCCTGCCGGAGTTTCCGGCAGGCTGTTTTGTTGTATGGGAAATGATATGCCCCGGAGATTTTCGAATCTGTCTGAATACCGGAAAAATCAGAAACATAACCTGTAAGGAGGAACTGAGAGCAGGACAGGGAATGGACAGAGAAAAAGAGAATGCGGGCATGGATCCGGGCAGAGGTGATGCTTCTGTTTATAATGATGGGAGCATTTCTGCTCCGGGAGACAGGACGGACAGAAAGCATGGAACAGGCGGTGGTCACCGCAACCTCGGCTGCAGGGAAAGGATTATATCAAATGGGTGGACTTTACCGTATCCTATGAAGCGCTCTGCCAGGCATATGACTGGGATGTGGATACGTTTGACACGGAACATCATGTGGAGTGGATCCCGCTGCTTGCATATACCGCAGCCAGAACCGGAGGGAATTTGACAAAAAAGGCGCTGAAGATCCTGAACGAGACGGCGGAGAAGCTGGCTGAGGAGAGGCAGAGATAGAAACTCTCACAAAAGATTACTATCCGTATTATCTGGAAGCTTACAGCGCGGCGCGCTGGGAGGACTGGTGGGAGAATACGAGGCAGAGATGATCGGAGAAGACGGACAGGGCACCTGGCAGAAAAAATACGGATTAAAAGGTTATTGCCCCATTGCGAGAGGATTTGATTATACTCATTATGATGATTTCGGGGCGGGAAGAAGCTACGGATATAAACGAAGGCATCTGGGCCATGACATGATGGGGCTCGTCGGTGTACCTATCATTGCTGTCGAGTCCGGCACTGTGGAAGCCCTGGGCTGGAACCAGTACGGCGGCTGGCGCATTGGTATCCGCAGCTTTGATAATAAGCGCTACTATTACTATGCACATCTGCGGCAGAACTACCCTATGCGGAAGGACTGGAAGAAGGCAGCGTGGTGACGGCTGGGGATGTGATCGGTTACATGGGACATACCGGTTACAGTACCACAGAAAATGTAATATAGAAGTAACCCATCTGCACTGGGGATTGGAACTGGTCTTTGATGAAGAACAGAAAGAGAGTGACAACGAGATCTGGATCGATGTCTATCCGTTGACCTGTTTTCTGGCAAAACACACGCAGGAAGTGCAGAAAGTCGAGGGAACAAGAGAGTGGATCCGTACTACAAAAATCCGGGAATTCTGATTTCTAAAAATTTCATTTGTTATTTTGTTATTTTTTTGACAAAAGCATTGCAAAACAGATTTCGCTATGTTAAAATTGGGGGACAGTGAAATGATAAAAAATAACAATCTACATTTCAGAAAGCAAACCAAACGAAAACAAAAAATGTGGAGGACAAACAAATGGCAAAGAAAGTTGTATTAGCAGGCGCATGTCGTACCGCAATCGGTACCATGGGCGGAACCTTAAGCACAACTCCTGCACCGGAGCTGGGCGCAATCGTTATCAAAGAGGCTTTAAAGAGAGCAGGAGTTGCTCCCGAAGCAGTTGACCAGGTTTATATGGGCTGTGTTATCCAGGCAGGTCAGGGACAGAACGTAGCACGTCAGGCAGCTATCAAGGCAGGACTTCCCATTGAAGTTCCCGCAGTTACCATGAACGTGGTATGTGGTTCCGGTCTGAACTGTGTGAACCAGGCAGCACAGATGATCATGGCCGGCGACGCTGACATCGTAGTAGCAGGTGGTATGGAGAACATGTCCATGGCTCCTTACGCAATTCCTCAGGGACGTTATGGTTATCGTATGGGTAACGCAACCATGGTAGATACCATGATCAAAGATGCACTTTGGGACGCTTTCAATGATTATCATATGATTAAGACCGCAGACAATATCTGCGAAGAGTGGGGACTTACCCGTGAAGAACTCGATGAGTTCGCATTAAAGAGCCAGTTAAAGGCTGAAGAAGCTCAGAAGAACGGTGCCTTCAAGGCAGAGATCGTTCCCGTGGAAGTTAAGAAGAAAAAAGAGACCATCGTATTCGATACCGATGAAGGCCCTCGTCATGGTTCTACCATCGAAGGTCTGGCTAAGCTTCGTGCCATCAATCCCGGTGGATTCGTTACCGCAGGTAACGCTTCCGGTATCAATGACGGTGCAGCAGCTATCGTTGTTATGAGCGAGGAGAAGGCTAAGGAGTTAGGCGTTAAGCCTATGGCTACTTTCGTAGCAGGCGCTCTGGCTGGTGTTCGTCCTGAGGTTATGGGTATCGGCCCTGTGGCTTCTACCAAGAAGGTAATGGCTAAGACCGGTATGAAGATCGAAGACTTCGATATCATCGAGGCTAACGAAGCATTCGCAGCTCAGTCTGTTGCAGTTGGTAAAGAGCTTGGTATCGATGTAGATAAGCAGCTGAATCCAAACGGTGGTGCTATCGCACTGGGCCATCCCGTAGGAGCTTCCGGATGCCGTATCCTGGTAACACTGCTGCATGAGATGGAGGAAGCAGGTGCTAAGACCGGTCTTGGCTACTTGTGCATCGGCGGTGGCATGGGCTGCCCCACCATCGTTAAGATCGAGGATTAATTTTATAAATATTCGCTGGGGCGGTAGAATCTCTATCGCCTTAGTGTGGTTTTGAAAACACGAATAGAAATGTGAAATGAGGTAAAAACATGGATTACATTTTGTATGAGCAGAATGGTAATGTGGCAGCCATCACCATTAACCGTGAGAAAGGCACTGAACGCACTGAATTCTCAGGTACTGGATGAACTGAACGCTACATTGGATGCAGTAGATCTGGCAACGGTTCGTTGTCTGGTGATCACCGGTGCAGGCAGTAAGTCATTCGTGGCAGGTGCAGATATTGGAGAAATGAGCAGCCTAACAAAGGCTGAGGGCGAGGCTTTCGGTAAGAAGGGTAATGATGTGTTCCGCAAGCTGGAAACATTCCCTATCCCTGTTATCGCAGCTGTTAACGGCTTTGCACTTGGCGGCGGATGTGAGATCTCCATGAGCTGTGACATCCGTATCTGTTCTGAGAACGCCGTATTCGGACAGCCTGAGGTTGGTCTTGGAATTACACCCGGATTTGGTGGAACACAGAGACTTGCAAGACTTGTCGGCCCTGGTATGGCTAAGCAGCTTATCTACACAGCAAGAAATATCAAGGCAGACGAAGCTTACAGAATCGGTCTTGTAAATGCCGTATATACTGCAGAAGAGATTCCTGCAGCAAAGAAGATGGCAGCAACTATTGCAAAGAATGCTCCTATCGCAGTTCGTAACTGCAAGAAGGCTATTAACGACGGCCTTCAGGTAAATATGGATCAGGCAGTTGTGATCGAAGAGAAATTATTCGGTGACTGCTTCGAGACAGAAGACCAGAAGTATGGTATGGCTTTCTTCCTTGACAAGAACAAAGAAAAGGTAAAAGAGCCATTCAAGAACTGCTAATTCAACTAAATTAAAATATATGATTCATAATACAAGGAGGAACTTTCAATGAAAGTAGGTATTATTGGTGCTGGTACAATGGGCTCCGGTATTGCACAGGCTTTTGCAATGACCGATGGCTATGAAGTATGCTTATGTGATATTAAGCAGGAATTTGCTGATGGCGGTAAGGACTAAGATCTTAAAAATCTTAAGACTTCCTTAGGCAAGGAAAAAGATCACACAGGAAAAGGCAGACGCAATCGCTGCCAAGATCACAACTGGCTTAAAGGATATCTGTACAGATTGTGATACTGCGATCTGATGGTAATCGAAGTTGCTCTGAGAAAATGGAAATCAAGAAGACAACATTCAAGGAATTACAGGATATTGTAAAACCTGATTGTATCTTCGCTACAAATACATCTTCTCTGTCTATCACAGAGATGGGTGCAGGTCTTGACCGTCCTTTAGTAGGTATGCATTTCTTTAACCCTGCTGACAGAATGAAGTTAGTAGAAGTTATCGCAGGTGCTAATACACCTAAGGAATTGGTTGAGAAGATCAAGGCAATCGCTACAGAAATCGGTAAGACACCTGTAGAGGTTAACGAGGCAGCAGGTTTCGTAGTAAACAGAATCCTGATCCCTATGATCAATGAAGCAATTTCAACATGCAGCAGGTGTTGCAAGTGTTAAGGATATTGATGTTGCTATGCAGCTCGGTACAAATCATCCTATGGGACCTTTAGCACTTGGCGATTACATCGGACTTGATATCGTACTTGCTATCATGGAAGTAATCTATGCTGAGACAGGCGATTCCAAGTATGCTCCTTCACCACTTCTTAGAAAAATGGTTCGTGCAGGTAAGCTTGGTAAGTAAGACAGGCGCTGGCTTCTACGATTACAGTAAATAAGAGTTAATATAAGATCGGACCAAGGGAGCTGGTAGGACAGCTCCCTTGGTCGGATTTATGAATTATAGATAATGGAGGATTTTTTAACATGGATTTTACATTAAGTAAAGAGACATGAGATGGCGAGAGCTCTGTTCAGAGAGTTCGCTGAAAAAGAGGTTAAGCCTCTTGCAATTGAAGTGGATGAGAAGAAGTTTTCCCTAGAGACTGTAGAGAAAATGGCAAAAGCAGGCTTCATGGGTATTCCTTACCAAAGGAATACGGCGGACAGGGCTGCGATATTTTAACATATGCTATGTGCGTAGAAGAATTACTAAGGTATGCGGTACTACAGCAGTTATCGTATCTGCACATACATCTCTGTGCTGTGATCCTATTCTTACATTCGGTACAGAAGATCAGAAGAAGAAGTATTTACCAGACCTTGCAAGCGGCAAGAAGATCGGTGCTTTCGGTTTAACTGAGCCTGGCGCTGGTACAGACGCTCAGGGACAGCAAACAAAGGCTGTATTAGATGGTGACGAATGGGTCATCAACGGATCCAAGATCTTCATTACAAATGGTAAAGAAGCTGACGTATATGTAATCTTCGCTATCACAGGTATGGTTGAGAAGCGTGGCAGAATGACAAAGGAAATCTCCGCATTCATCGTTGAGAAGGGCACACCTGGATTCAGCTTTGGTACAAAGGAGAAGAAGATGGGTATCCGTGCTTCTTCCACATATGAACTGATCTTCACAGACTGCCGTATCCCGAAAAGAGAACCTGCTTGGCCAGAAGGGCAAAGGTTTCCAGATCGCTATGCATACCCTGGATGGCGGACGTATCGGTATCGCTGCCCAGGCACTTGGTCTTGGCGAAGGTGCATTAGAGAGAACAATCGCATATGTAAAAGAAAGAAAACAGTTCGGACGTGCTATCGGACAGTTCCAGAACACACAGTTCCAGCTTGCTGATATGGCTACAAAGGCTCAGGCAGCTCAGTTCATGGTATACAAGGCAGCTTGCACAAAGGATCAGTATACAAAGGATCATAAGACATCTTACAACGTAGAAGCAGCTATGGCTAAGTTATACGCAGCAGAGATGGCTATGGAAGTAACAACTAAGGCTGTTCAGTTACATGGTGGTTACGGTTATATCAAAGAGTACGAAGTAGAGCGTATGATGAGAGATGCTAAGATTACCGAGATCTACGAAGGAACAAGTTCAGAAGTTCAGCGTATGGTAATTTCTGGTTTCTGCTCGCAGTTACACGTTGCAAATACGGAAAATCGTAGGAAAACAACCGTTTGAAAGATAACAATGAAAATTGTAGTATGTGTTAAACAGGTACCTGATACAAAGGGTGGTGTTAAGTTCAATCCTGATGGTACACTTGATAGAGCTGCTATGCTTACAATCATGAATCCGGATGACAAGGCAGGTCTTGAAGCAGCATTAAGATTAAAGGATCAGTACGGTGCAGAAGTTACCGTTATCACAATGGGTCTTCCTAAGGCAGAAGAAGTACTTCGTGAGGCACTTGCTATGGGCGCTGACAAGGGAATCCTTGTAACAGACAGAGTACTTGGCGGTGCAGACACATGGGCTACTTCTTCCAGACACTTGCAGGCGCTATCCGTAACCTTGACTATGATCTTATCATCACAGGCCGTCAGGCTATTGATGGTGATACAGCACAGGTTGGTCCTCAGATTTCCGAGCATCTTGGAATCCCTGTAATCTCCTATGCACAGAAGATCGAAGTAGAAGGCGACAGCGTAATCGTTGAGCGTCAGTATGATGACAGATATCATGTATTAAAAAGCTAAAATGCCTTGTCTTAATCACAGCACTTGCTGAATTAAACGAGCCTCGTTATATGACACCAGGCGGAATTTTCGATGCATTCAAGGCTGACATTACCGTATGGGGCAGAGCAGACTTAAAGGATGTTGAAGATTCTAACCTTGGTCTGAAGGGTTCACCTACACAGATCGCTAGAGCATCTGATAAAGGTAAGAAAAGGACAGGGTGAGAAGGTTACTTTAGATCCTTCCGAATCTGTAACTTATATCATGGACAAGTTAAAAGAGAAGCATGTGATTTAATAATGCATTAATTTAGAACATACGAAGTGCTATTAAATATGGAGGTTCAACATGAATTTAGAAGAATATAAAGGCGTGTTTGTCTTTGCTCAGCAGGTAGATAACAAGGTAAGCGGTATCGCACTTGAATTAATCGGCGAAAGGCAAAAGACTGGCTGAGAAATTATCAACAGAAAGTAACAGCAGTATTAGTAGGTAGTGGTGTTAAGAGATCTTGCAGATGAACTTGCTGCATATGGTGCAGACAGAGTTATCCTGGTAGATGATCCTGAATTAAAAGAATACAGAACTGAGCCTTATGCACATGCATTAGCATCTGTTGTTGAGAAATATAAACCTGAAATTTTGTTAGTAGGTGCTACAGCAATCGGACGTGACCTTGGTCCTGCGTGTATCCGCAAGAATCCATACAGGTCTGACAGCAGACTGTACATCCCTTGAGATCGGTGATTTCCCTATCAACCCGATTCCTGGAAAAGAGAGCAGAAGCATAATCAGTTACTGATGACTCGTCCTGCTTTCGGTGGTAACACAATCGCTACAATCGCTTGCCCTGAGTTCCGTCCTCAGATGGCTACTGTACGTCCTGGCGTTATGCAGAAGCTTCCTAAGAACGATGGTGCTAAGGCTGTTATCGAAGAGTTCAATCCTGGATTCACACCTGATAACAAGTATGTAGAGATCCTTAAAGTAGTTAAGAACTTATCTGAGACAGTAGATATCATGGATGCTAAGATCCTTGTATCCGGTGGACGTGGAGTAGGAAGTGCTGAGAATCTTCAAGCTTCTTGATGACCTTGCAGAAGCTATCGGCGGTACAGTAAGCTGCTCTCGTGCAGTTGTAGATGCTGGCTGGAAGAGCAAAGACCTGCAGGTAGGTCAGACAGGTAAGACTGTACGTCCTAATGTATATTTTGCAATCGGTATCTCCGGTGCTATTCAGCATTTGGCAGGTATGGAAGAAGATTGTTCCTTCGATGTAGCTGACAGATCGTAGGCGACTTAAAAAGATTGTTCCTGCAAAAGGCTGCAAAGGCTGCAAAGGCTAACTAATCAGTAAATTTATTATATAGTGCTCAAACGGATAGAAAACCGGAGAAGTTTATGCTTCCCCGGTTTTTTTGTAGGAAATTTGTATGTTGTGCTCTGTCGTGGAGTATTGAACCAGCGTTTACCTGAAATGGGGTGTGTTGCCTAATTGCTATCTGATGGCCCTGTAATGGTAATTTCAGATTTTGTATGAATTTTGCAAAAAGGGATTGCATTCCAGTATGTTATACCCTATAATAAAACTCGTTGAGAATATTTAATATAACAACAAATATTAAGGCGATTGGAGCCTTATTGATTGGACTTATGTCCGTATTTGTAGCTAAATCTGATTGGCTATGTGTATTTTATAAGTTGGTTACTATAAACCATGTGCTATACGCACGACCCACTTGTGAAAATCAATAAGAGTAGTAAAAGTAAACGAATTTTTGCTATATAGACTCTAATCACTGTATCATAAGGCGCATAGGATTTTTCCTGTGCATACTGTATATAATATGTGAAAAGATTGACAAGTGAGTATCGGTGCGGTACTCACTTGTCTTATTTTGTAAATGAGGCTTTGAAGAGTATAAAACATATATGAGGAAGGGTAAGATTCATGGAAGGCAAATTGAAATTATATGGATTTAATAATTTAACAAAATCTCTGAGCTTTAACATCTACGATGTCTGTTATGCAAAAAGCGCAAAGAGAGCAGAAGGATTATATTGCTTACATTGATGAGCAGTACAATTCAGAGCGTCTTACTAAGATCTTGTTCCATGTGACAGAAATGATAGGAGCCCATGTGCTCAATGTATCCAAGCAGGATTATGAGCCACAGGGGCGAGGCGTGACCTTTCTCATAGCAGAGGATAATATGATACCGTCAGGCTGTGACAGCGCAGCCAGTGCAGCAATGGCTTTTGAAGATACGCTGCATCTATCTAATCATAACGATGAGATTGTGGCACATCTGGACAAAAGTCATATTACAGTCCATACTTATCAGAATATCATCCTGAAACGAATATTGCGACTTTCCGTGTAGATATTGATGTGGCAACCTGTGGCGAAATCACACCCCTTAGTACACTGGACTTCCTAATCGGCAGCTTTGACTCCGACATTATCACGATGGATTACAGGGTGCGTGGCTTTACCAGAAATGTAGAAGGTAAGAAGATATTCATGGATCATCATATGACATCTATCCAGGATTACATTGATAAGAATACCTTGGATAGATATGATGCGGTAGATATCAATGTATATCAGGCGAATATGTTCCCATACCAAGATGCTCATCAAGGAGCTGGATTTACAGAATTATCTGTTCAACTCTGATATTTATGAGATTCCACCTAAGACCCGTCTGCAGATCAGCAACAATCTGAGGCAGGAAATGATTGAAATATTCAGCGGTACCAATATCTTTTAACGAATGGAGATA
>VOFC01004891.1_pt1 | contig 15769 bp, 25 predicted proteins | sample 5384161 | NCBI WGS metagenome assembly VOFC01 (sample SAMN12384722, study PRJNA508395) | human gut metagenome | isolation source: healthy gut B | host: Homo sapiens | reverse complement strand
GTCTTCTCATCCTGGTTCCGATTTAAATGCAGCAATTGAACTTGCACAATATATTAAAAACATGGGATATACACCTGAACAAGTTCAAGATTTTTATCCTACTCCAGGAAGTTTGTCAACAACTATTTACTATACAGGATTTAATCCAATAACCGGAGAAAAGGTATATACACCTAAAACTCAATCAGAAAAGAATATGCAAAGAGCCTTAATTCAATTTGCAGTTCCTAAAATTATTCTCTTGTAAAAAAGCACTAATCACGGCTGGAAGGGAAGATTTAATTGGCAATTCAAAAGAATGTTTAATTGGTAATGTACCTAATAAATATCACTCTAAAAATATGCATAAAAGCCCAAAAATAATATAGCTACTAGTAAGCATTCAAACCACTCAAAAAAGAATTCTAGAAAAAACAATAAGAACTATATGTAAGATATTTTCTTTAGGTTAAATTAATTATCTATATTACTATTATTTAATAACTATCTATAAAAAAAGAACTACTTTTTATAGATAGCCCTTTTATAAATAATAAAAAATATATTCTTAATTACTTTTTGGTAACTTTTTAATAACATACTTTAAAAAAAATAAGACAAGGTAAATCACTTATCATTACATATGGTAGTATTCTAATTCCACACATAAATAAAATATTTTCAAATATAATAAAAGCTAAAATCAATACAAGTACAACTATATTTTTTTTGTTTCTGCATTTTTTATCCAAAAATAATATTGATATGATTAAAAGTAAACTAATTGAAAACAAATATGCAAAAAAAAACCTTAAAATAATTACTAATCTCACTAATTACATATCCAAAATTTACATTGTATATAATCTTTACATTTACAAATTTAATTAATGTGAAATATGCTCCTGTAAATGATAATGCTAAGCAGTAGTTATACTTAAAATTTATATTATTTTTTCTTTAGAAACACATATATAAACATTATTGTAAGCATTATAATTCCTAATGCATTAATAAAAATAGTTGATTTTAGCATATACAAATACCTTGTACTATTGCAAATTCTAAAAACATAAGTGTAATATATCTTATAAAAAATATAAGTAATGATATTTTAATATACACTTTTACTTTTATTCCAGATATTTTATCACTGTTTTTTAATAGATTAAGCAAAAAATAATTATAAACAATAAATATATGTAGTAAATAATTCCCACAAAAAACTCTCCTTACACATATTATTATTTATAATTATTATTATATTTCTTATTTTATTCCTAAAACTTTCATTCCATCCTTTATACATTTTTAAATGAAGTGGGAAATCAGGTCCTCTTTCTCCGTCAATATCTGTTACTATTGATGCATTACATTCAATTACCAAATCATCTGTTTTAAAATAAATAACTTGTTGAGAATCTAAATGATCTCCTTTAGTATCTTCACAAATAAAGGCAAAATATTTCTAATAGCAATAGCTTTTATTAATATTACATCTAAAAAATCCATCTGTTACATCTGCTTTAGTAGCAAGTTTAAATCCTCCTGCTGTTTGACCATTAAATACTAAAACTAAATACATATCCCCTTCATAATTAACTTCTTTAGATTTTAACTTAACTTTTAATTTTCTAAAAGTTTGGTAATTATAGATAAATCTTACTTTCTTCATATTTTTTTTAATTTAAAAAGATTTTGGACCTCCATTTATTCCTTTAGATTAGCAGAATATAATGCTTCAACTTTTAATGGAGTTTATACAGGAGTTCCAATAACAATTATAGGATGCATTATGGCTCTATATTCAATAATATGTGTTTGTTCTAATTTTACAGATAAACTACAAATTTTAACTATAGTTCTTTTAATAATTGGTTCTTACTTAATGGTAAGTACATTAAAATTAAAAAGGTTTAAAAAAAAGCGCTATATGCGCTTTTTTTAATATAAATATTTTTATTCGCTATGATAAACTAAGTCATTATGAATCTCATTCATTATCTCACTTTTATCAATTTTATTTAATACAGCTTCATTTTTATACAAACAATATTTACAATAAGAACCTTCACATTTTTGAATAGCCTTTAATAGATCATCAATTATCTCTCAATTTTATCGATTCTTTCTATAGCATGCTTAAGTTCATTTTTTCTAATAATAGATGTTCCATTCAATTCTGCAGTACTGCTAACTAAAAGTCTATACATTTCAACATATGTCCTAAGTTGTATGCTAAGGTTATTTAATTCACCATAATGACTCTTAATTAATTCATCATAGGTCATAATTTCACCAGCCTTTACAAAATAGCCCTTTGAACATATTCACAATCTATATCTTTATAAATATTACTTTCCTCATCATTTATAACATTTCTATAAAGTTCATTTTTATCAACTTCACAAATATTTTTTTTCCTTCATAACCTCACATAAATATTCGTCAGGATAATTATAATACACTCCTTATCACTCCTTTATTTTTTACACACTGGTTTAAAATAAGATCGTGGAAACTTGCAAAGTGGACAGTACTTAGGTGCTTCATCACCTTCATATATATAACCACAATTCATACATTGCCACAAACTATCCTTACTACTTTTAAATATCTTATTTTCCTTTACTTTTTCTAATATCTTTTAAACCTTTTTTTGCGTGATAAGCTTCTACTTCTTGAAGTTCCTTATAAAAATCTGCAATATCTTCAAAGCCTTCATCCCTGGCTGTTTTCTCAAAATCTTTATAAATATTAGTACTTTCTTCTATTTCCCCTTTTAATGAGTCTTCTAAATTTTCTTCTGTACATCCACATTTACTTAAATACTTGCAAAAAGCCTCCCTTGCGTGAGCTTTTTTCATTATCAGCTGTAATTTCAAAAACTTGCGCTATCCATCTATATCCTTCACATTCTGCTTTTTCTGCATAAAGGGTATATTTATTTCTAGCTCTTGATTCTCCTGCAAATGTCTTATAAAGATTTTTTCTGTTTGACTACCTTTAAGATTCATTGTATTCTCCTAAGTATTATTTCCCTCACTTAATAATATTCTCTTTTAAAATTTTTTGTTACAAAACAAAATGCCTATTAATAATTAAATATCCATAATACTTATATTTTTCTGATCACTACATATAATTACAAATTTTTACCTTCTTTTGTCTTGGTAATTAATCTTACTGCATATCCCCATAAAGATTGAATGTACTTAATAGTTTCTCTTGCATAAGAAATATCAAGCTCTCGACCATCAAATACATGCTTAAGTATTAATGTATTATCTTTTTTTTCAAAAGTTCATTAACTCTAATATATGGAATATTTCCCATACCACATTCTGAAGCTAAATCATCTCTTATTACCTTCCATCCCTTATCATCTGATATTTCTTCAACTATATAATCAAAACTTTTTTTATTATATTTAAAAGGTTAAGTTCCGAACATAATTCTTTTGTTAAATATTTTCTTATAAATGAAGAATCTCTTTCTAGTCTTCTTACTTCAAAAATTTTTTTTCTTCCATATCTTTTTTTCTATATCTTGAAACATTCTAAATCCAATATAATAAGGATTAATACCGCCTAAAATAGGTGCAACAACATCATTATGCCTTTTTAAAAATTCTAAATAAAGGTCATCTTTCATATTAAGTTCCTTTTAATATTGTGTAATGAAAATAACTTGCCCATCCTTCATTCATAATTTTAGTTTCTATTTGGGGCAAAAAAATATTTAGTTTCTCTTTTTACTATTCTAAGTATTTTTTTTCCCATTCTTGAAGATTTCCATACTTTATAATAAATTCTAATAAATCATCTGATGGTTCTAATGGAATTCTTTCTAAATCTGGCATCTTCTATAATTTCTTTAGAATCTAAAATGCCCCTTGATTCTTTTTTTCTATTATATTCTGATATTAAATCCTTTTTATATCTCTTCATCAGTTTTTTCTTTTCTTCCTATAAATCTATCTATGTTATATCTTATAGCATGGGCATCTATAATTCTTTCAACCTTCTCATAACCTATTCCTGGAGTATTTATATAATTTCTTATAATATCTGCATCTAATTTAAACATTTCAAAGAGCATTATCTTGCATTTGTGCCTTCTACAAAAAGTCTGTTATTTTTAAAAAATCATTATGTCCATATACATGAGCCATTGTTAATATTTGAAGAATAAAGTATTTTCTTTCATTAAATAAGCAAGACAAGGATTACAATTTATAACCATTTCATAAGGAAGTCCTGTTAAATTAAATGAATATAATGTTTTGTTTTTTCATATGCCTTTCCAAAACTCCAATGAGGATACCTTGATGGAATTCCTAAATAAGCTTCATAACCTATCATTTCATTAAAACCTATTATTTCAAATTCCTGAGGATAAAAAAATCTAATCCAATTCTATAGCTTTTTTTTCTATTTTTTCATTCCATTCTTTTTAATTCTTTAAACTGTATGTCATCCATTCTATTCCTCCTTCATTTCATTAGTTAGCATTAACTTTATTGCATCCCATAACTCCTTTTTTTTTCTTTAACTATTACAGGTACAAATTTTTTTTTTCATTTCTTTAATAAATCTATAATACATTGTAGTAGAATAAGTTGATGGTAATAGTTCTGCATAGCCTAACATATTATTTATTTCACATAATTTTTTACTGATTCCATAGCTTTTTCATTATCTTCTGTCCAATTATCACCATCAGAAGCATATATAGTATATATATTCCATATTGTTTAGGATAATTTTTTTTTATTATTTCTAATGCCATATTTAGTCCACTTGATATATACGTACCTCCAGATTCTGCTTTGTGAAAAAATTCATATTCATTTACTCTGCTTTGCTATTGTTGTATGAGACACAAATTCAAAAGCAATATTATTATATTTTTTTCTTAAAACTTTAGATTATAAAAAGATAAAGACCTTGCAAGATATTTTTTTGAATTATCCATAGAACCTGATACATCCATGATAAATATCATTACTGCATTACTTTCTCTTTTAGGTTTACTTTTTAACTCTATAATACCTTAAATCTTCCTCTCTAAAAAGGAAATCTATCTATCTTATCATCTAAACCTGCTTCTTTTAAAGCCCTCTTTCTTGCCTTGCTTTTCTTGCAAGCTTTGTAACAACTGTTTTTTTCTTTGCGAGACGAGGATTTATGCCATATCTTTGATATCCCTTTTTCTTATTTGAACTTTCAGTTAATATTTCTGAATACTTTTTTTCTGTCTAAGTTTGGTAAATTCAAATCTTCTGTAATATAATCCAAAAGTTCATCTAATGTAATTTCAGTTTCATATACATCTTCACCTTCATTGTTTCCAGCTCCCTTATTTCCTCCCACACCTGAATTTGTTTCATCCTCACCAATTTTTTTGGCCTCTCTTTTTTTCTTCACCAGTTCCAGATACTATACCATTATTATTTTTTCCATAAACAAATTGATATTCCTTTAATGCCTCTTATGGGAATTTTAAATTTTCTATTTTTACTTTCTCCTATTATACTTTCTTCTGATAAAATATCTCCTAAATTTTCTTTTTATAGTTTTTTCTACAAGTTGCCTATGTCTTCTTCTATCCTCAATAGATCTGTCATGTTCTACAACATTATCACTATTATCTCTGAAAATACCCATAAGCTACTTTCAATCCTTCCATAGGTTATTTGCTGCATATTTAAAATTACATCACAACAATGCATACAATATCCCTTACTTTTCATTTCTTCTACCATTGCATTATATTTTTCAGTTTGCTCTTTATTTCTTACACGTGATTTTGTAACGATTCTTGACAAATCCTTTACTGAAGCCATAAGCTTCTTTTCTATTGCTTCTTTAAGAGGTTCGTATGACTTATAATCTATTTCACTTCCATTTCTAACAAGATAGAACATATAAGATGTAACATCTGCTCTAAATCCTTTTGATGAACTTTCTGAAATGCCTATTTGTTCTTCTATATTCTCATAAATTCCTCATCTGGATTTAATTCTTCACCAGTTTGTGCATCTTTTATTTTTTTCTTTATTTACAAAAGCTTCTGCATTATCAATATAATTATTAAATAAACTTTCCGCCTGTTCTCTAAATGAGTGAATAAATGCTTTTGTAATTTCTTTTTCTAATATTTTATTGTATTCTTTTCTTATAGTATCTTGTATAAAACCTAGATATTTTTTCTTTTCATCATTTCCAATATCTAATTCTTTTACAGATTTTATTATACTTTCCATTATGCTAAGGGGATTTATACAATTATATTCTGAATTGGACAATGCATTATCAATGGCTTTTACTATAAATCTAGTTGATATTCCTTTCATTCCTTCATAAGGTCCTGCTTCTTCTCTAAGTTCCATAATATCAATTCTTTTTGTTGTTCCCTTTTCTACTATCTCCTCTCCATTATATATTTTTAATTTTGTCATAGCATCTACTTTTGCAGAAGGTGAAAGTCTAGAAAGAATTGCAAACATAGCGGCAATTTCCATAGTATGAGGTGCTATATGGGCTTTAAAATCACTTTTTTGAGAAGCTTTTCATAAATTTTTTTATTTCTTCATTAAGTTCTAAGCAATAAGGTACTTCCACTTTTACTATTCTATCTAAAATAGCTTCATTAGTATGATCTGATTTAAATTTATTCCACTCAGCTTCATTAGAATGAGCAACTATAACCCCATCAAAATAAATCATTGCCCCTTTTCCTGGCGATGGCACAGATTTTTCCTGTGTAGCTGTAATTATAGTATGAAGATATTCAACATCATTTTTAAATACTTCAATAAATTCTACCATGCCCTATTACCAACATTAAATGCACCATTAAGTGAAAATATTCTAGGATCATCTTCTGAATAAAGATCCATTTTTGATATATCAATTGATCCAGTTAGTATAGATGTATCCTGATTATTGGGATCTACAGGTGGTACAACACCTATACCTTTTCTTGATCTTATTGAAAAATTTGTTTTTCTATTGGAATTTCTTCATATTTATTTTTATATTGATGCTTTAATTTATATCTACAAGCAGGACATAAATCTCCCTCAATTTGGACTCCAAGCATTTTTTTTTCAAATTCTGGCCTTAAATGCTTTTGGTATTAAATGCAAAGGTTCTTCATGTATTGGACAATCTTTTATAGCATATACTGGTGGACATTCTTCAAGAGCTTTCTTTTAGACTTTCAACAATTGATGATTTTCCTGCACCTACAGGTCCTACCAAGTAAAGTACTTGTCTTGATTCTTCACCCTTCATTGCTGCAGAACTAAAATAATTAACAATTTTCATTATTACTTTATCAATACCATAAAATTATCTTTAAAAAAAACCATACTTTCTTATAGTCTCATTACCATATATTCTTTTTTTATCCTTGGATTTTCTTCAGCCTTTAATACTTCAACACCTCTATCTTTAATAATGTCATACATTCTTTTATGTGCAAGTTTTGGTATATCCTGGATTTTCTTTTTACTATCTCTAAATAATCTAAAAGGTTCCTTCAAACTTTTCCTTATTCTTATTTTTCTCTATCATTTTCAATAAATTCTTTAAAATCCATCTGCATTCCCCTCCCTTTACTTAATATATATTCATATATATCCTCAATCTATACCAACAAATTTATTTATTAACTTATATTTATCATTAATTTAAATATGCATAAAAAATAAACAATGAAACTGTTCATTTTCATTGTTTATTTCCCTTTATAATATGAAGAATATCTTCACCATACTTCTCTATTTTCTTTTTCCCCTACGCCTCTTAAATCTATTAATTCTTCTTTTGTTTTGGGCATACTATTACATATGTCTATAAGACTTGAATCCGAAAATATTATATATGGTTTTATGCCTTCAAGAGAAGCTCTATTTCTTCGCCAAATTTTTAATTTTCTATAAAGTTCACTATCAATTGCAGTGCTTTGTTCGTCTAATACAGTCATAAAATTTTTTTTTACCTAAAAGTATATCCATTGATGTACTATTTAATTTAAGCATTGAATATGTACCTTCTTTTAAAGTTACTGCATTTTTCTTCAAGCATCTTTTTTTATTAATGATTTAATATATGTAATATTACTTTCTCTCATTATCCCAAAAGTAGTAACCTTATTTAAATTGTTCTGTATTATTTTAGGCCCTTTTATTCCTCTTAATATGTCACACAAAACTGATATACCATAATTTTCCCTAGTTCTGAAAACCGTAGATAAAATAATTTGAGCTTCTCTTGTAAAATTCCTAAGGTTATCATTTTTTAAGCAATTACTACATGTACCACAAAATTTCATTTTTGAATTTCCATCAAAGTATTTTATTAAAAAGCTTTTATAACACTTATCACTTTCACAAAATTCGATGATGCTTTGAAGTTTTTTTTAATGCAATTTCTCTTCTTTTTTAAATTTGTACTTTTTATTAATTAAAATTCTACTCTCCTAATATCTTGCCTATTATACATAAGATAACATTTGGACACTTCACCATCTCTACCACTTCTTCCAATTTCCTGATAATAGCTTTCTAAATTTTTTTAGGAATAGTAACATGAATTACATATCTAACATTTGATTTGTCAATTCCATACCAAAAGCATTAGTTGCAACCATTATAAGTTTTTTTTCAAATAAGAAATCCTCTTGATATTTCTTTTTTAAATTATCTTCCATACCACCATGATACATTGACACACTGTAACCATATTCTTTTAAATAATTATAAACATACTCAACCTCTTTTTCTTGAAAGACAATATATTATACCAGATTCATCTTTATGTTCTCCTATAATATCTTTTTATCTTTTCTAATTTTTTTTCTTCCTTCAAGATATTTATAATTAAATTTTCTCTGTTTATATCTCCACAATAAACATAAGGATTAACAAGACCTAAAAGTTTCATGGAATCATCTTTAACTTCATTTGTGGCAGTTCCTGTAAATGCAGAAATAACAGGTCTTTTATGTAATTTTCCAATAAAATATTTTATATTTCTATAACTTTCACGAAAATCATGTCCCCACTCAGATACACAATGAGCCTCATCCACTGCTATTTGTGATATATTCAAATTTTTAAATATATCTACAAATCTTTTCAAATTTAATCTTTCAGGTGCTATATATATTATTTTTACATTTTCATTTTTAACTTCACTTATTATATTGTTAATATCTTCTAATTTCTGAGTACTATTTATATATGATGCTTTAATTCCTAAATCATTTAAATTATCTACTTGATCTTTCATAAGGGAAATTAGGGGAGATATAACTAAAGTTATTCCTTCCATTAAAAGTGCTGGTACTTGATAGCATATGGATTTTCCAGCTCCTGTAGGCATAATGCAGAATATATCTTGCCCAGATAAAATTCTACTTATAATCTCCAATTGACCCTTTCTAAAAAATTTTCATATCCATAGTATTTTTTTAATATGAATTTTGCATTATTAATCATTTGATTTTTATTCATTGATGTATAATTATCATACATAAAATAATCCCTCAAATTTAAATATTAAAGCATATAAAAATGATTTGTAGGTCCCTTTCCATGACCTATTTTATCTGCATTTTTTATTGCATTTGTAACATATTCTTTTCCTTTTCTTACTGCTTCCTTTAAACTCATTCCATTGGCAAGATTTGCAGCAATTGCTGAAGATAATGTACAGCCAGTTCCATGAGTACATGTTGATTTTACTCTCTCTTTTGAAAAAATTGTATATTCCTTTCCATCATATAAAAGATCAGTTGCCATTTCTTCATTTTCATCCATATGGCCACCTTTTATTAATACAGATTAAATCAAGTCACAAAGAAGAGCTTAAGAAATTTGTAGAAGCAAACCAAAAGAAAAGCTATATTTTCTTTAATGATAAATTTATGCTCATATATACTTTTTTATATTCTATTGTTATTTTCTTTTTCTTGATAAGTGATTTAAATTTATACATTAAAATTTTATTATGTACACTTGAAATTTTATTTATAATAATTAGAAGTTACAATTATATACATTGTAACTTAATATATGACTTTAGCCAAAAAACTTTTATAAAAAAAGAATTTCCATCAAAAAAGTAAAAAAAACAAATACCTACAGAAAAAATTCAATCAATAAAAAGTAAAAAATAACCCTGATATTATGTATATAAAGCTTAAACAAAAATATACAAAAATTATTTTACCACAATATGTATCAGCACCAAGTAACATTTCCGTTGCTTTAAAATGAATTATATTTAAATAATACAATAAAAAATCAATAATATAACTTTTGTTTCTTTTGTTTCAAAAGTTTAAACTATACTAGGTTGGGGAATACCAATACTCCGTTCCTAAACACAATAATTATTAATTATCTCCTAGGGAGATTGGCTTTTAAGCAAAGTGCAAAAGCCACTTAATTATTAATTCTTAATTTCACAGCTAAATTTGTAGCCTAATTAAGGAATTAAAAATTAAATCAGCCATGGCCCATGTGCTCAGCTCAATCAATATTTATAAAAACAACTTCCCCCAATAAATTCTCTAAGTATTGAATTTTCAGGAACCTTTGTAAATTCTATTTCCTTAAAGAAATTCAAAAATGATTTTAATCTTACTGCTTCGTTGTATACAGGACTATTTTTTCTTATTTTATTGAGTTCTTTTTTTTTAATGCATAAGGCTTAAGAACACAAAGTTCATATACAAGAGTAGAATTAAACATTGCATCAGCCTCTTCTTGGTATACAAATATATTTTTCTTTTCACCTTTTTTTATTTATGAAGGCCACATAGAAAGAGTATCTTCACCACCGTAACCTCTTTGATAAATAATCTCTTACTATTCTTCTTATTTTTCTAACATCAGTTGTTGCAATTCTATTATGATTATCTAAATTAAGCTGAGTAAGAGCAGAAATGTATATTTTAAACTTATTTTTATCAGGTATTTCTGATGTAAGAATCGGATTAAGTCCATGTATACCTTCAATTACAAGAACACCATTTTCAGGAAGCTTTAGTTTTGTTCCATTTTTTCTCGCCTTCCTGTTTTAAAATTGTATATAGGTATTTCTGCCTCATTACCAATTAGCAACTCCCTTAAATCTGATTAAATAATTTTAAATCAATTGAATATATAGATTCAAAATCATAATCACCATTTTCATCTCTAGGTGTAACATCTCTATTTAAGAAATAATCATCTAAAGAAATTCTAACAGGCACTAAACCATTTACCCTAAGCTGCACACCTAGTCTATTAGCAAATGTGGTTTTACCGATGAAGATGGACCTGCAATTAATACTATTTTTACATCTTTTCTATTTGCTATATTATCTGCTATATATGCTATTTTTTTTCTCATGAAGAGCCTCTGATACTAATATAAGATCTCGAAGTTCATCTGAAAGGACCTTATCATTTAAACTTCCCACCTCGCTAGCGCCTAAAATATCAAGCCATTTCTTTGTTTCATAAAATATTTTTGCAAGAGATTTTTGTTCTTTAAACTCTTCTAAAACATTTACATTCTCTTTACTTGATTCTTTAGTATAAATCCATGCTCATATTTTATTAAATCGAAAGCCTTTATTATACCTGTTGAATATGCCATTGGTCCATAAAAATAATCATATCTTCCATCAAGTTCATACAAATGTACAGTTTTAAAATCCATTTGACTTAAAAAGCTGTATTTTGTCTTTCATGCCATATCCCCTAAATATATTAATTGCCTTTTCTTTAGTAACTTCTATTTTTTTTTTATTTCCATGTCCTTTATTATTTCCTGCATCTTATCTTTTATAAGAAGTATATCTTCTTCTGATAATTTATCTTCTTTAATTATTTCTCCAAAAGTTCCATTTGATATAGAATGTTCAATCTTTATTTTTTTGCATCTTCAAATATTTCAAGAGCTGCTCTTATAAAAATATATTGAAGTGTTCTTTCATATACTTTAAAAGCCTTCTTCTGAATCTACAAAAATAGGACTGATTGTTCCTTCCTTTTCTAGCTTAGAGCAAAGTTCTTTATGTTCTCCAGAGAAATTTATCAAAACTATTTTCTCATCATCATTGTAATAATCACTTACTATTTTCTTAAAAGAAGTATTTTTTCTATTTCTACTGTTTTTATATTATTATTATTATTTACAATATCAATTTTAAATTTATCCATAAATATCATCTCCTTATTTAGAAAAACATGAATATTTAATTATATTTTATCAAATATTATCTATGAGGTGTTAATAAATGTTTATTGTTTTAAACAGTTATATTATATATATTAGTAGTTATTGTAATGAGACTTATGGGAAAAAAGACAAATTGGTGAGCTTCAACCTTATGAATTTGTTATTACAATTATGATCTCTGATTTAGCCGCACTACCTATGCAAGATACAAGACTTCCTTTACTGTTAGAATTGTACCCATTATAACCTTTGCTTTTTATAAAAAATCTTTTATCTACAATTCAATTAAAAAAATCAACATACAAGAAAAATAGTAGATGGTGAGCCTTGTGTTTTAATATGCGAAAATAAAATTAATTATTCAGCACTAAAATCTCAGCAAATTACTATAGATGAATTATTAGAAGCCCTACGTCTTTTAGGTTATTTTGACCTATCTGACGTACAATATGCAATTCTTGAAAACAACGGAGATTTATCAGTCCTAGAATCATCATCTAATTCTAAAAATACTAATAAACAACCAATATTACCCAAAATCCTTGTTACTGATGGAGAAATCAACATAAATTCCTTAACTAGCACTGGACAAAGTAAAAGTGACATAGAAAAAAGTACTTAATAATCATGGTATTGATTCTATAAAAAAGGTTTTAATAGCAATGTATGATACTAATGGCAAATTTAAGTATCAATTATTTGATGAGTATAATAAAAAATAAATTTGAGAGGTGTTTTTATGAAAACAACTTATATTTCAACAATATTATTCTTATGCCTTATTCTTTTTATATCCTTTGCTGATTTTAAACTCCAAAAACTTTATAATAATATATCGGTTGAAAGTGATATTATTGAAGACTTATTAAATGATTATAATTGGGATCTTGCCTACGAAAAAACTACAACTTTAATTGAAAATATAAAAAAAGAATCCCTATTATCATCAGTTTATGTTAATCATGTTGATTTTGATAATATTTCTAATGAAGCAATTAAATTATGTAGTTATATTCAATGTAAAGATATTTCTGAATCTCATGTATCTGCAAATATTTTAAAAATCATATGCACAAATAATAAAGGAATTGAATAAATTTAGTTTGAAAAATATACTATAAAAAAAGAAGCTGTAAAATACAACAAAATATTTTACAGCCTTTATAATTTATCTTTATTCTTCAGCTACTGCTTGAACAACATTAAGCTTAGCAGCCCTACTAGCTGGTACAAGACCTGCTATTAATGAGATAATAAATGTAATTACCATAGCAATTGCTATATTATTAGGAGTTATGAAAATTACAAATCCACTATTTTTTAATTATAAATTCATTAGCAAATACTATTCCGCCACTAGACAGTACTGCACCTAATACACATCCAGAAATACCTATTATTATTGATTGCAACAAAAATATTGACCTTATGTTTGATCTTGAACCACCAACTGACCTCATAACACCAATCATCTTTCTCTTTTCTTGAAGTATCATTGTTATTGTATTTACAAGACCAAGTCCTGCAACTACTAAAACAATAATTCCACCAATTGATAATATTGACTTAATTATTGTTCCTACTGCTACAAATATATCACTAAACATACTATAACTCATACATGCATATCCTGTTTCATTTTTGAATATCAGTTGCAAGTACAGTACCTTTTACGTCATCATTACATGTTGCTCTTACATTTGTGTATCCTTTTTCACTAATATAATTATCTATATTTTCAAAATATCCAACTAAAGGTTCTGCCTTCTTTTCATCCATTACTACACTGTCTGCAAAGCTTTGTCTATCAAGGACACCTTTTACAATTCCAGTAACTTCAAGTGGTTCTTTAGTTTTTAATCCTTCTATATCTGGTTTTTCTACCTTAACAGTAATTTTTTTCCCTATTATATCTTCATTATTATCTATTCCAAGTCTTTTTAATAAATTTTCTCCTATTAGTAAATCCTCTTCCTTATTGCTTATTTCACTTCCTGCTATAAGTTTGTCACCATGATCCTTTTCATATGTTGTATTTTCACCAATAACTTTAATAGATTTGTTTACATACTCTCCACTTTCTAGTTTATATGATGTAACATTACCACTTATACTTGCATATACCTTCTTTACACCATTAACCTTGCTTATGGCTTCAATGTCAGAACTTGATATTTTCTTAAAGGATTCATCATCTTCCTTATTAATCTTCTCTTCATTATCTGAAGTTTCATCCTCTGAAACTTCCTTAAAATCTTCTGACATTTCTCCTCCCATTGCGACTGTAAGTGTTTCATTAGTTTTTGACGCATCTTTAGGATATACAATAATTGTATTAATATCACCAAAACTTTGCCCAATCTCCTGCATTTTACTTATAACACCATCACCAACTCCAAGTAAAACTATTAACAGAAGTGCTCCTATAGCTACTGCTATTATTGTAAGAAGTGATCTTCCTTTCCTGTTTATCAAGTCATTAAAAGCAAATTTTATTTTATCTATAAATTTCATTTATTACACCTCCTACCTTCTTAATGCTTCAATTGGATCTAATTTTGCTGCCTTATTTGCAGGAGCTATTCCAGAAACAAGTGCAATTACCATTGCAAATATAAATATAATTAGCAACCAATATACAGGTAATCCAACAGAAATAGTTAATGGAAGGTTTTCTTTTGCAATCATTGAAGTTGCAATACTTTGAACTATTTTATTTATTCCAACTCCAAAAAGTATACCAAAACCACCGCCAATTACACCTATTAATGATGATTGAATAAGAAACATTGTTCTAATAGCACCACTACTTGCACCAACTGATTTCATGACACCAATGCTTTTAGTTCTTTCCATTACCGCCATTGACATAGTATTTATTATTCCAATTGCTGAAACTACTAGAACTATTACACCTAAAACAGCAAATGCAGTATTAATACTTCCAATATTTTCATTAATCGCATCAGCCATATCAGCTGAAGAACTGTAAAGATAATTTAAATCTTTAATTTTTTTCACCAACTTCATCCACATCTTCTATAGTTTTAGTAACAACGGTAGCATATTCATATCCATGAGATTTAAAATAATCCTTCTCTGTATATATAAAGCTTAATAATTGTGAAGCATCATTTATGTTCATAACAATGCCATTTCCATTTTGAAAATTACCGTTAATAATACCTTTTTATTTTGAATTTTTTTAGATTGTAATTCATTTGTTTGAGAGCTTTTAACTAATATTTCAATATCAGTTCCAACAGCATCTTCAGCAGTAACATTCATTTTTTCTAATACCTGCTCACCTATTAACACTTCGCCTGCAGTATTATCAAGTTCTTCTCCTGCTTCTATTGGCTTTAATGAATTATCATTATTATTCTTCCTAACTTTCTCAATTTCATAGTCTGGAAACAACTTTGCATTTTCATTATAACCAGTAAACATAGTATTACATTTATACTTTTTATTATTATATTTTATATAATTTGCATTTCCTGATAAAATAGCAGTTACATTTTCAACTTGATCCATATCCTCTA
>VOFC01003634.1_pt1 | contig 15770 bp, 23 predicted proteins | sample 5384161 | NCBI WGS metagenome assembly VOFC01 (sample SAMN12384722, study PRJNA508395) | human gut metagenome | isolation source: healthy gut B | host: Homo sapiens | reverse complement strand
ATCTACTATTTTCCGTCTAAATAAAGAGCCGCTCATTATTTCTACAGACAATATTAACGCGGTTCTTCCTTAAATGCAGGCGAATGAATCATATCGTCATACAAAATAACATTGAACGGTTTGATTTGAAGCATTTCCGTAAAAATAAGTTAATCCTCCTACAACAATAGAAGGATAAAAAAGACTTCCAAATGCCCGTAATCTCGGTTGTGGGTACAATAGCTGTCAAAGGGGTACAGTTACTGCTACAGGAATGCAGACATACAAATCAACATGATATAACTAATATTCTCATAAGCAATAACACCCTGTTGAACCATAATTAATCCCAGATTTGTCAAGAAGTCCTCCCATCACCAGCGTCGGAATAAAACTTCTCCCGGTAAACCTGAAGAAAAAGAAAAAAAACAAAATGCAACAGCATCATGCCGACAATCCAGAGAATATGTGTGTGTCCGATGCGCTTAGCTTGGGGTAACAAGAACTGTTCCTCGGTCGGATTTAAACCGCAATAGAAATCAGAAAAGCTATAAAAAGCAAATACAACATCTTCACGTATTCGGATGCTTAATAGCAGGGTAAATACGTTTCACCTGAAGAGTGGTGACAGAAAAGAACTTTCCAAAAACAGAAACCACTGCTGCCAACAAAAGAAACAATTTCATGTCCCCAGAAAGTCATTCCCGGTACAATAATCAATATGAAAATAAGGATTGATCGGGAAAATCCAACTGGCAACTCCACCTGCCACTACTCCTGCCAAAAGAGTGGTAATAGCTGTTTTAGGTGCATCGAACCGCTCAATAGATTTCGATCACCAACAATGATGAAGCCAATGGGGCAGCAAAAGCAGCAGCTAACCTGCACCGGCGCCGGCAGACAATAGTTGCTTCTGTTCACCACTAAGCACCTCCCCATTTGGATACCAAATAGTCCAATATACGAACCTATTTGTACGGAGGACCTTCACGCCCCCAAAGACAACCCGGTACTTAATGCAAGTATTCCACCTACAAACTTTGCCACCAATTAAAAGGATGTTTATAATCGGCACGTTTTCGGCATTTTTTTCTTTACCAACCAGGATACGAATACCAGTATTCCCCACATCAAAAGAAAAAGAGGTATGTGTACCAATACCATTTGGGATGAGAATCAAAGAAATCGTGACGGAGATTAAAGAAAAACTGTAATAGGTAATGATAAGGCACAGCCACAAGTCCTGTCAGTAATCCTACGAAGATACTGACAAAGTACAGTCGGGCATCAATCAACTTCAGTTTAAAATGCGCCAACGACCTTTATCTTTTTATCTTTTTTATCAGTCGAAACATTCAGCCAGCCTTACATTGTTTTTTATACGTAGGACATACAACAATCAAAAACCCTGCTGTGGTTTTCAAACTAATGAAGATTTAATTTCTACTTATTTTCCCATCATATTCAAACGAAGTATAGCATGCACCATAAAGTAAGAACCCAGTGCATTATAATCAGTGTCACGAATGGCAGTAGCGGTTATCGTACGTATCATAGAAATGTCCTGATGAAGAATATCATATATTTTGAAGCGGATTAGTAACTGTTTCCTCTTCAAAAAAGGCTTTTGACAGTTGGCAGTTCCACATGAAATTTGCTTTGGCATAACCCTCATAACCATATCCGGTACGAAGAAAATAAGTCAGGTCATTATATAACTCCATCCCCCAGGGAAGATAAAGCTGCAATTCAGTTCCTGCCTGATAATCAAAAAGTTTCAGTACGTTTCTCCCGTACGTCATTATAAGAATTGTTATAAGTCAGACCAACAAGCCCCCGTAAAGTTCCATTTGGCGGGTACGATAAGTAATCTGTAGACGTTCACGTCCCGTTAAATGCTGTACGGAAGTTTTCACCGGTTCTTCTTTGTTCAAGGTTGTATAGCCATTCTGATTCCGGTATTGCAGATAGGAGTAAGTACGAAATATCCAGTTACGATTCTTAAAAGGAGTATTGAGAGAAAAAGAACCCATGGCGCGCCAATTACCATTCATATTGACCGGAGATGTAGTTCGTACACCGGTTTCACTATCGTATGTCACCTGGTTGGTTACATTGTTAATGGTATTCTCGAACAAAAGCGGTAGCTACCATATTTCGCTGATGTTTGGTATTATAAGAATTGAAATTCAGCGTAAAAGTATTCGTATATGCAGGCTTCAACGAAGGGTTACCGACACGGATATTCAAAGGGTTGGTACGGTCGGTCACAGGTTGGAGATCACGTATATTAGGCTGTTTCCCTTTTCCCCTATACACAATTTGCAAACGGGTGCGTTTTGAAAACTTATAGCGGAAATTGACAGTAGGCGAAAAATTCATGACCGATCTTTCCAACTGATCTTCGGGAGCATCACTCAACAATGAATGGCTAACAGACTTTTTGAGGTTCAAAATCAACACCAATATTATAATTGTACTTCTTTTGCGAAGGTACGTATCGCAAGATTTACTAAGTGATTACTATATTGATTCTCAAAACGGTTACTAGAGTCTTCATCAAAGTCAGGAGCAAACTCTTCCAATTCCTTATCCCAGTCATAGACAAAACGATCCGAATTGTTCACTCTATACTGATAGCTGTAACGAAGTTGCAGGAAATGCCGCCACGGCAATGGTTCTACATACACCAGTTGCACCCGGTAATTATAGCCGTCAACATCATCCTCTATTTTCTGATTCTGAATCTTCTTCGTATTATTTTTTTGAAGTACCGGGTAGTAGAAAGATTCGTCCGATCCGTAGCTGAAGCATTAGTACCATAGTCTACCTTCAAAGCAACATTTCTCCCCAAACAACTCAATTTCCGGCTAAGTTTGCAACATCATCGTCAGATTATACCGGGAATTATGATTGGTGCCGGAGGACTCTCTTTCATTCAACAGCACATCATTCCCCCACCCTTCCTGAAAGCCACTATTCTCTCTGTCATTGGCTGAGAAACGATATTGAGGACGGAAAATCAATGTAGTAACAGAATCCATTTTCCATTCAAGAAAAGCATTGGCTACCAACTCATGATTCTGTAACCGGCTACCGTTCTTACCCAGATTGATTGATTTATCTTCACGGAGAAAATTGTCGACTGTGGTACGGCTGTCTTCCAAACGGTCGGTGCCGACATATTGAATATTAGAACGTAACTTAACCCGCTTCCAGTCATAAGTCGCGTTAAGTCCCCAATGAACGGAAGTAGTCAGTCCCATCCGATTACGGATATTACCTGTTGAACTGGAAGATTCATTCTGTAATTCCGAGAATCCTGGTTATTGGTATTATTCAGATTCCCGATAATAGTTAATTGAGAGTTTCACGAAAACGGTTCAAGGTATTGGCTAATTCATAACGATCTTTACTTCCATATCCTCCCATAAAATTCTCCATCCAGCCCCGTTTCATATTTTTTTTCACAGACAAGTCCAGAATCATCTCTTCCTCTCCGTCATCTATTCCCGTAAGACGTGCCAAATCCGATTGACGTTCATAGGCTTTTAACTTCTCCACCATCTCCACAGGAAGATTTTTAAGAGCGGCTTTCGGATCATCAGAGAAAAACTCTTTACCGTCCACCAAAATCTTTTTTACTTCCTTGCCATGTATCAGCAACTTACCGTCCGCATCTATTTCGCTTCCCGGAAGCTGTTTCACCAACTCTTCAAGCATCGAACCTTCGGGAGTACGATAGGCGGAAGCATTGAAGACCGTTGTATCCCCCTTCTGTCACCGCCATTGGAGCCTGCCCCACTACCACTGCCTCATCCAAAGCATAACTTTCCGGAGTCAGATTGATATTTCCCAATTCATAGGAGGTGCTTTTTGCGGGGAAATGGAAATGGGATGAAAAACAGCTTATATCCGATATATGAAACCTGCAATAATAAAGACTTCGCTTTAGTTGCATTAGGAATGGAAACGGAAAGTTGAAATTTACCGATAGCATCCGTAGCGCCGCCGCCCAACAATGTACTATCCGGTAAAGCCAAAAGCCGGACCGTAGCAAACGGTACCGGCTGATTGGTTTCAGTATCAATCACACGACCGGAAAAACGCTCTTTGCCGGACTGAGCAAAAACAGTCAAACTAATCAGTAACAAGACATAACAAGTAATCAAACGGTACTGAAAAGAATAAATATGGCTGTCTATGTTCAAATTGTGTTGATTTAGTAAAATAAAACTATAATAAAATAAACCTAATCTTTATTTCGGGGCTTGACGAGGAGCACGATTTCTTTGTCCCTAGTGGTGTCCCTGTCCCGGTTTCTGTCCTTTTCTGCGATCAAATTCCTTCCTGAATTTATTAGCATTCATCTTCTCCTGCTGATAAATCTTCAAAATCTGCTTCTGCGAAAGTATCTTGCTGAATTCATTGTAATACTTTTCACGAACATCCAGCATCTTACGGCTTTGAGTAAACTGGTTTCGCAACATGGTTTGCAATCTCGTCGTCAGTCATGGACGGACGTTCTTTCTTAGCATTAGCGTCTGTGCCTTGTGCTTTAGTTTTCTCTGTTCTCGCCTTATGAGTCATCATACGACATTCACGCAATTCTTTCAGATACTTCTCGTATACCGGAGTAAACTTAGCTGCCGTTGCATCATCCAACATCAATGTATTTACTATTTGTTTAGTCTGCATCTGCACCATTTGTTCTGGTGTAGGACGCTGTTTTTTTTGTTTATTATCTGTATTCTGTGCAGACAAAGTCATCTGGCTTCCCATTAGGAGAACGGCCATAATTACATAAATAAATTTAGTCTTCATAATCTTCACGTTTAAAATAATTAATTGAGTTACTTAATTCAAAAATATATCATTTTCAGAGAAGCTGACGAGCTCTTCCAACTCCTCATCTGATAGTTCTTTAATCCATTTATCTACCGGTTCCGTACCATTGGCTAATACTTTCGAAGAAGATGTTGTTCACCTCATCTGCCTGTCGCAAAGACGGAACAAACAGAAATCCGACCCATACGGCTGCTATGGTAATCACCGTAGAAATAATCAGCTTCATGTGAGATTTCCGCTGTTGCTTCACTCCGGCGCGTTCCATCACCTTTCGTTGCACATCCTCGAAGAATCCATCGGGGGTACGGTAAGGTGTCCGTTTACCAATATCGTCAAAATCAAAATCCTTTTTCATCATTCTATCTGTTTAATATATATTCCTTAATCTTCTCTTTCGCATAGTGGTAATTCACCTTTAGTGTATCCACTTTGCTATCCAGTACACGGGCAATCTCTTCATATTCAAGTTCATCGTAATAACGTAAGTTGAATACAAGCCGTTGCTTTTCAGGCAAACTTAGAATGGCCTCCTGAAACTTCACTGCCAGCTCATTTTCATAATCAATATAATCGGAAGCCTTCAACTTGCCCATCAACTCTTCCTGAACATCTTCTGCAGAAACAACTCCCTCATCTTTACGACCGTTCAGCAAGCGTAAACTCTCATTCGTGGCAATCCGGTAAATCCAGGTTGACAGTGAACTTTCTTCGCGAAACTGATCGATATGCCGGAACACCCGGATAAAAAACTTCCTGAAGCACATCCTCCGCATCTTCATGAGATATGACCAGTCTACGGATATAATTATATATCGGTACCTGAAAAGAGTCCATCAACATCTTGAATCCCCGTTCGCGATTCGAGGCACAAGCTTCACGAATTTTATTCTCGTTTATCATCAATTCTTTTTCTGAGCTTTATTAGTTAGAACGTGGAAGGCAGGTGAAGTTAAATATGAGATTTGGTATTTTTTGCTTTTTTTTATTAACAAGAGAGGAGAACTGCGGGAAATCATTGTCGGTATATACGATAGGAATAAACACATGATTCCTGATGACGTTTTGATGAAGGTAGAAAATTATAGTGACGGTATATACTCGGGATAGTGACGGTATCGTTGTCTCATACCGTCACTATCTTTGCCGGATAGCGTCACTATGTTTTTAGTAAAATACTCTAGTTATAAACTGTAAATAAGGGGATAATTACCAGAACTTATTGTGTTCCGCACTATATTCAAAACCTGCGGCTTTCAACTGACTCACTAATTCATCCTTATTCACATTCATATCTTCACAAAGTTCGTCAAGTGAAGAATAGCAATCGCGTAACTTCATATTGATGACGCTGAACATCATCATCGGATCTTTTGGTAATTCCATAACATACAATCTTTTAAACCGGATGCAAAGGTACAGCAATCTCATTGAATGACAAAACAAATCAATCACCTATTTCTTCTATCTTCAAAGAGATCTTTTCTATCAGTTTACTGATTTCCTCTTCAATGGGATCACGTTGAAGTCCCTCAGAAGTTCTCATCATATTTGAAATAGGTGTCAGAGAAGATGGTACGGGTGGGCAATCTGTCTGTACGGGGAAATACGACCACTTGCTCGGTATCCACCTTGCAAGTAATCATCTCAAACCAGATATGAAGATCCCGGCTGCCGAACAGCATTTTTACCCGTTTCACTTTGAAATGAAGATCTCCACGGATATGGTGTATGTAATAAGTCCCTTGCCACGGTTTATAAGAAATTGTATATACCACCTTTTTGAGGAATCATTCGCACGTTACGCGTACGCCTTTCGACAAACATACCTGCCGCATTCTTCACATATACAGGATGAACTTCCAGACGGGCTTGCAATAGAGCACTTGTCTCGGAATCAAAAATAGCTCTCCACAAAAAAGAGGTTCGCTGATTCCCTTTTTCTGCTCAAAATGCACCACATTTACAAATCGGTCCTCTAAAAATGTTACTCCTTCTGAAGTATAGTCATAAATACCCTTCTCTACACTAGGAGTCAGGAACTCGGGCATATCTTTGATGATATCCATCTGGATACAAGCCTGAATTCCGGATTTTACTTTTACAAGCAAGCTGTCTTTTGCTTCTACATTACTTAGCCGACTCATCTTCAACAGCTTCACCTGATCCGGTACAGAAGAATATAAGGATGTCTTATAAACCTCAAACACAGCTTCCGACAAGTTTTGAAATTTGTTTTTCAACTGAACTCCTTCACGATAAAAAGTAGTCAGATATACCGGAGTATGCGAATAATTCTTATTCCGCCGCTCAATCATTTCACGCAAAAGTTTCTTTGGATCACTTCGACGAATCACCACTTCCTGCAAAGGGACAATTTTAGGTTCGAGACTAAGTATATTGTGCCGTCCAATCAGCAAAAGCAAACTCTATGTCCTGTGAAAGATAACCTATATGAGAAAAAAGTAATCGAATCATTTTTCAAAGAATCGGGTAAAGACAGTTTAAACTCTCCATTCTGATTCGTTATACTGCCAATAGATGTTCCTCGCACTCCAACAGTAGCAGAAGAGATAGGTATTCCTGTCTCCTTATCCAGCAAAGTACCGATAATGACAAAGTTTGTTATCTGTTCCGGAACAAAATCTTGTTGCACACGTACCTTTTTTCTCCGAAGGGAGAGTAATCAGGATGTGAGTGCCCATCACTTGAAACTCCAGACTGGTATTTCCTACGATGTCATACACTGCCTGACGAATGGAACGTTCGCCTCCCTTTATCTTCACTACTGCATCATTATCAATGACTTTACTATCATAAATAAACATATATCCCGACTGTTGAGAGACATCACTCAACAATGAATAAACAGTACCTTTTATCTTGGGAAGTCTGACTATACGTTCCAGCACATCACTTCCATCCGCTCTCATCATATCGACGAAGAAGAAGAGTATCAGCAGAACGGACAGATAATGATAAGACTGTTTCATTTTTTCCCAACTTTAATGAGTTCTATTCCGATAATAAAAGAATATCTCCTTGCCGGATACATTGCAGACCGAGCGCATTAGCTATCAGATTAGCTATAACTTCAGAAGATTCGTCAGAGAATTCGACAGTCAGCCGACGTTCCTCCAATGCCGGTGAGACAACTTGTATTTGCAAACTATCCGAATTCAAATTCATGACTTTCAGAATGTTCGCTAACGATTCATCTTTAAATCGTATATGCTTAAAGAAGCTCCCCCACTCTTCATTCTCCTTATCTGTATCCAAAACGACTAATCGTTGTGATCGCACTACTACCATTTCCCCCGCTTTTACATAACACTCCTGATTTCCTTTTTTTTAGAGTAACCTTCACTATCCCTCTTTGTACGGATAAACGGAACGGAGCATTTTCATCACTTTGCACACTAAAAAGCAGTACCTAGCACTTCAATCTTAGCTTGCTCCGTGTCAATCAAAAGGGTTGTCCTGCTTCTTTGCTACGTCAAAGAACGCATTTCCCTAGACTCACTTCCCGTTTATCAGCAATAAAATGTTTCGGATATAACAGGGAAGTTTCTTTTTGCCAAGAGTACGACAGAACCGTCTTCGAGAGTCGTTGCCAAAGTGGAAACACCTTGATTTTCCTGTGTAAGAAGATGCTGTGCCAGTTCTTTATCAGAACCGGTCACCCAATACAAAGTTCCCCAAATGACGCCTATCAAAACGGCGGCAACTGCTCCGTACCTGATCCATTGTGAATATTTGCGTGTATGGTGGCCTTCATCCACTTTCGCAAGTAAACGGTCATTGTCCAAGCGATTATACAATCGATTCCACGCCTGATCTGTCTTTATTTTATAAATATCTGTTTTCATCACTTCATGTGAATATAAATTTCTACTTCTTCTCGTAATGTCCGGAGGGCTTTTGTCATTTCAGCCTCTACTGTCTTAACAGAAAGCGAAAGCTGCGTCGCTATCTCGACATATTTCCGCCCTTCCAGACGATGCATCTCGAAAATCCTCCGTCTGCGAACCGGCAGCTTTTCAAGGGTTCCATTTATGAATCTCTCCAATTCCTCATACTCCATCTGTTGATGAGGATCTGTTGACTGCTCTGGGTTGGAAGTAGTCAATACAGTTTCACGGTATCTGTTCCGAACTTCCTCGTGTTCGCAATACTGCAAAGATTGATTACGAGTCGCTCTATACAAGTAACTTTTAACAGACTGAAAGATCTGTAAGCGCTCCCTTTCTTTCCAAAGTACATAAAAAGTTCCTCCACAATCTCTTCAGCCACTTCCATTTGCCCGGTAATGCCTGCCGCATAACAGCAAAGAGGAAAATAGTAACGGCGAAAGAGTTCCTCAAACGCTTTTATGTCACCTCCCTTTATCTTTTTTAGTATGAGCAGTTCATCCAGCATACTTGCTTTTCTTTATGATTGACCTCAAATATAAGAAAACTATCCCTGTTTCAATTCGATTGCTTTTTTAATTTATCCACTGCGTGCTCCAAAGATTCCGTAGGTTCGATGATATTGTAGTTTCCCCAAAAGTCCGGACTCCAATATTCGTCTACTTTATCATAGAATATTTGATTCAAGCTGAAGGCTTCTTTGTTGGGAATAGTCTCCAACATTCCTTCTCTCTTGTCGGTCACGACCATTTCGGAAGCTACTGTATAGTTTGTGGAAAACAGTTTCTTCTTCCAGTCACATTTGAAACGGATTGTGTTGCTAATGTAATTCAGATAAGTTTTTCCATCCACATCTTTATAAGTGACCAGGTAGGACAGCTCTTGCGGCTTGAATCTTAAACCGAGAGGCTTTTTATATAGAATGGCAGTGGTTGCCTTCGATTTATCCTGCATGTCCAGACTCATCTCTATACGGGTAAATGACAAGCGTTCACGATCGATATATAATTTGCCATACAAGAGAGCATACATAAGGATTACCTTCGGGCGGAAATTAATAACATACTGCATACGGTTATCTATAAGCATGGATTCCGCCATCCAGAACTCATAATTATTCAATTCTTCCATATCGAGTAATGCTCCCTTGTTCTTCACAACATCCAAAGTGATGCTCAAGTTAGGGCCGCCAACAACCTTGACAGCTAATGTATCACTCGCTTTCTGGCTAAGCAGGCGACGTCCCTTCACCACCCTTACTTTGTCATAATTAGTATTTCTATTAGTGTAGGCTGTTTTGGACACATCGATCACAGCCTCCGATATACCGATATACCGACGCCCTTTCTGTACAGTCTCCCGATAAAATCCCGTCAGCATATCACGCTTATCACTATAATTTAGAGGAATCTTTACTGATTGCCTTCTCTACAATCATACGTGGATTTTCAGCAAACACCACCACTTCATTCAGCAGGTTGGCATGAGGTGTCAGCCAAACCGTCAACTTAGAGGGTGTTTCTTTCTCCAGAGAGATATGATTATTTACATAACCTATATGTGAAATCTCCAGTTCGCGCAGCGCTTCTGTTTTTTGATTTTCAAAGCAAATTCTCCTTCCGCATTCGTCACAGTGCCGATATTACTGCCATGTACAGGTACATTTACGTTCTCCAGAGCTTTTTTTTTGCTTGTCTTTCACCATGCCAACGATTGTTAGATAATCTCCGGCATCTCCTTGCGCCCACACAGGAAAGCTACAAAGCAGCAAACAAACTGACAGCCATCCAACCAAGTGTTTTTCTACATTCTTCATACTGATGCTTTTTAAAGGTAAATAAATTACGTTTCTATTTATAAGAGCGCTCAGACTGGAAATACCCTACAGCTTTTACAAAAAAAAGAAAAAAGAAATCATATTCCAATGTTATATCCGGGAATTAATAAGAAACAATGTACCAATGGGATAACATATACTCCGATGAAATTTACGATAAGCAACTTCAAAGAATAATTCCCGGTAATCACTGATATAATTGTTAATTATGCTTGTGAATATGTATTTCATATAAAAATAGTTTCTACCTTTGCGGCCGTTATGATGAAGTACATATTTTGTATACTATTAGGCGTATTTCTGTGTTGGGGATTCCATCTGATTTCCAACGAAGCACAAGAGGCATACCGGTTAGAAGCCGGTAGTAACGGCATACAAACCTATTCCTATTCATATACCTCTAAAGCTAGCATTATACAACTGGATCAAGAACAGAAACTAGTCAAGACAAAAGAATACGCCGGAAAGCAAAATTACAATAACGATAACGGCGTTTTAAATCCATTTTCCTTCCGCCACCTCTCTCCCTTAAAAATACTAAGATTCAATATTCCTTCTGTCACTATCCGCATACTAAGCTCGCTAAAGATTCAACTTCCTAAAAATCAATGGACAGGTTTTTCATATTATACCAATCTTTTTAAATATTCCGATAGATATCATATCTATTCATTAGGACACATACTCATTTAGCCATTTTATATCTCTTTTTTTTTCGGCATAGGACAATTCAAGTCTTTTTTTATGCCCCACTTTCTGTTTGCCTCCACCATTTGAGTGAAAAAAGAATTCACTATGGTCTGAAGCCTATAACATTCTTTCATTACAATAATAACCAAAGTATATAAAATGGACTTTTTATTGGATTTTATACTTCATATCGATCAATATATGGTGATGATTGTGCGTGATTATCATGCCTGGACATACGCCATCTTGTTTTCTATCATCTTCTGTGAAACTGGTTTGGTTGTCACCCCGTTTCTTCCCGGTGATTCTTTGCTCTTCGTTGCAGGAGCCATTTCAGCATTACCCGATATGCCCATCAGCGTGCATATACTTGTCATTATCTTATTTGCTGCTGCCGTATTAGGCGATTCCTGCAATTACATGATAGGACATTTCTTCGGCCGAAAGCTGTTTAATAACCCCAACTCCAGGATATTCAAACAAAGTTATCTGGAGAAAACACACGAGTTCTATAAAAAGTATGGTGGGAAAACAATTATTCTAGCCAGATTTGTCCCGATAGTACGCACATTTGCACCTTTCGTAGCAGGAATGGGAAAGATGAATTACTACTATTTTATGATGTATAATTTAGTTGGTGGTGCGCTCTGGGTTGCCGTATTCTGTTATGCTGGTTATTTCTTCGGCGACCTTCCGTTTGTGCAGGAAAACCTGAAGTTACTGATTGTAGCCATCATATTTATCTCTGTATTGCCTGCCATTATAGAGGTAGTACGTGCCAAACTAAAATCTTAAAAACAGCAAACTATAATCTGTATTCATTTGTTACTAATATAAATAGAGAAGAAAAAAACAATTTAAAGTTTTTACACTTATGAAAAAATTCTTTTTTTAGCCAGTTTACTCCAAAGGAGCCCAAATTTTTCCCTTTACTGAAACAGCTATCAGAAGTGCTCTGCGAAGCATCAGTTGTTTTAATAGAAAGCTTGCAACATGACTCACCTACAGAACGTTCGGACTACTACAAAAAAAATCAAAGACCTAGAACGGGAAGGCGACAGACTGACACACCTGATTTTTGATGAATTAGGTACTACCTTTATCACTCCTTTCGACCGCGAAGATATTCATGACTTAGCTTCCTGCATGGATGACGTCATTGACGGAATAAACAGTTGTGCCAAACGAATCTCTATTTACAATCCCCGTCCTATTTCAGAGAATGGCAAAGAGTTGAGCCGTTTGATTCAGGAGGAAGCGATCTATATATGCAAAGCCATGGACGAACTCGAAACATTCCGTAAGAAACCGACTCTTCTCCGTGAATACTGTTCCAAACTGCATGAAATCGAGAACCAGGCGGATGATGTATATGAATTCTTTATCACCAAACTTTTCGAAGAGGAAAAGGATTGCATTGAACTTATCAAAATAAAAGGAGATCATGCATGAACTGGAAAAACGACCGATGCCGCAGAGCATGTAGGCAAGATTCTCAAAAATCTGATTGTAAAGTACGCATAAAGCAAGCCGGAACACATGGAACTATTAGTGATTATCATTGTACTGGCTCTGATATTCGATTATATCAACGGTTTTCATGATGCAGCAAACTCAATAGCTACCATCGTATCTACCAGGGTGCTTACTCCCTTTCAAGCTGTAATATGGGCTGCTTTCTTCAATTTCGTAGCCTTTTTTCATTGCCAAATATATAATAGGTGGATTCGGTATCGCCAATACAGTATCCAAGACTGTGGTAGAGCAATATATCACCCTGCCCATTATATTAGCAGGAGTTATAGCGGCTATCACCTGGAACCTGGTTACCTGGTGGAAAGGGATTCCGTCTTCTTCCTCACACACCCTTATTGGAGGTTTTGCAGGAGCTGCCATTATGGCAAACGGATTTGAAGCAATTCAGCTTAACATCATTCTTAAAATTGCAGCCTTTATCTTTCTGGCTCCTTTTATCGGAATGGTCATTGCTTTCGGTTTCACTCTGTTTGTCCTCTACATCTGCCGACGCGCACATCCCCACACAGCCGAGCAATGGTTCAAGAGGTTGCAACTCGTATCCTCCGCCCTCTTCAGCGTCGGACATGGCTTGAACGATTCACAGAAAGTAATGGGTATTATTGCCGCTGCCATGATAGCCGGCCATTCAATGGGATTGGGCATGGGTATCAACAGCATCAATGACCTTCCCGACTGGGTTGCTTTTTCGTGCTTCACAGCAATTTCACTCGGTACGATGTCCGGTGGCTGGAAAATAGTGAAAACAATGGGAACAAAAATTACCAAGGTAACCCCATTGGAAGGAGTGATTGCCGAAACAGCAGGTGCTTTCACTCTCTACATTACGGAAATGTTGAAAATCCCCGTTAGTACTACACATACTATCACAGGAGCGATTATTGGAGTAGGTGCAACTAAACGCCTCTCTGCCGTTCGTTGGGGAGTAACCAAAAGCCTCATGACTGCCTGGATTCTTACAATTCCAGTCAGTGGACTCTTAGCTGCAGCTATTTATTATATTGTTTCCATCTTTTTATAGATGGAAACATATTATCTATCAGGAATGTTATAATAAATAAACCCACATCTAATGTCACACTTGCCAACTTTGATTGCCGACCTTGCGCTGATATTAATATCGGCCAGTATCATAACCTTGTTGTTCAAATGGCTAAAACAGCCTTTAGTCTTAGGTTACATTATTGCCGGATTGCTGGCAGGTCCTTATATTAATATTTTCCCTACATTAGGCGATATTGAGAATATCAATATATGGGCAGAAATAGGTGTTATATTCCTGCTCTTTGCACTCGGACTGGAGTTTAGTTTTAAGAAGCTCATGAATGTAGGTTCCACAGCTTTTATAACGGCTATCACCGAAGTAATCAGTATGTTGCTCATTGGATATTTGGTGGGACAATTATTAGGATGGGGCACTATGAATTCCATTTTCCTGGGGGAATGTTGTCTATGTCGTCCACTACAATCATTATCAAAGCCTTCAATGATCTGGAATTGCGTAACCAACGTTTTACCGGTATCGTATTCGGTACTCTGGTAGTGGAAGACCTGATTGCTATCTTAATGATGGTGCTTCTTTCCACAATGGCAGTGAGTCAAGACTTTGTGGGTGAAGATTTGCTGATAAGTGTGCTCAAGGTCGTTTTCTTTTTAATCCTGTGGTTTCTCATAGGTATCTTCGTTATTCCGGCCTTTCTCAAAAAGCAAAGAAGTTGATGAATAACGAAACTCTTCTGATTGTCTCTCTCGGTCTTTGTCTGGGAATGGTGGTATTGGCTACTTACACAGGTTTTTCAACAGCGCTAGGAGCATTTATCATGGGATCTATCCTTGCCGAAACCATCGAGGCCGAACACATCGAACATATCATACAACCGGTAAAAGACCTCTTCGGAGCTATCTTTTTCGTTTCGGTCGGTATGCTGGTGAATCCGGCTGTATTGGTAGAATACGCCTGGCCTGTCATCATCATTACACTGGTTACCATTATCGGCAAAGCCATTTTCTCTTCGTTTGGCGTACTCTTATCCGGAGAACCACTGAACACTTCCATCAAATCCGGATTCAGCCTGGCACAAATCGGAGAGTTTGCTTTCATTATTGCCGGACTGGGTGTTTCGCTCAAAGTGCTTGATCCGTTTATTTCACCTATCATTGTGGCTGTATCTGTTATTACCACTTTCACGACTCCTTACTTTATCCGTTTAGCCAATCCTTTTTTGCCGAATGGCTTTACAAAATATTGCCTACTAAAGTACAGGAGACATTAGATCGTTATGCTTCCGGCAAGAAGACCATGAACCACGATAGTGACTGGAAGAAATTACTAAAAAACATGATTGGGAGAGTTGTCATCTATAGCGTACTGCTCACTGCTATTTGGCTGCTGTCGATACAAATCATTTATCCGCCATCAGCGAAATGTTTACTCCTATCACTATATGGATCAAACTGGTGATGTGTCTGGGTACTCTTCTGCTTATGACTCCTTTTTTATGGGCGCTCATCTCCAACAAATACAACTCTTCGGAATTATTCCTGAAGCTATGGAGAGACGAGAATTACAATCACGGACGCCTGGTTTCCCTGGTTCTGGGACGTGTATCTGTTGCTCTTTTTCTTTATCACTAGTGTAGTCATCAGCTACTTTAAACTCAACTGGGGAATAAGTGTGATTATTGCCATAGCCGTAGTAGCATTGATTCTTATTTTTAGGGAAGACCTCACGCAATATTCACGATTGGAAACAAGATTCCTTGCCAATCTTAACCGACGGGAAGAGGTAGCTAAAAACGGCACCCGCTAAAAACAAGTTTCAATAGCGAATTCAATGATAAAGACCTTGACTTGACATCTATCCTCGTATCGCCTTATTCCGATTACATCGGCAAGTCTTTAGGAGAACTTTCATTCAGGCAAAATTTTGGAGTAAATGTCGTCGCGATCACTCGTGGCGATCTGAACATATA
>VOFC01003263.1_pt1 | contig 15772 bp, 32 predicted proteins | sample 5384161 | NCBI WGS metagenome assembly VOFC01 (sample SAMN12384722, study PRJNA508395) | human gut metagenome | isolation source: healthy gut B | host: Homo sapiens | reverse complement strand
TTCAAGATTAGATGCTGATATGAAAGAAGCTATTAGTCTTGCTCCATATAAAACAGTAGTAGTAGATTCTAACCTATTTAAATATTTAGAAAAATATAGTTTAAATGTCATATCACTTGAAGAAGATGATAAATTAAATGAAAATACTATTAGTGAAGTTAAAAATTAATTAGAAATGGTCAAATTAAATATATATATTCTGCTAGTGAAACCACTAACGATACTTGTAAAAATTTGATTGATAATTATGGTGTTGAACTTGTTACTATTAATACTATGGAGTCTATTGATGGTAATGTTAGTAACTCAAATGAGAAACTATGTAACGATAATGAATAATAATTTAGAATTATTTAATAAAAAATTATACAAATAATCAAAAAGTACTAGACAAAATAAAAAAAATGTAATATAATTATATTACATTTGACGGCGAGATAGCTCAGTTGGCTAGAGCATTCGGTTCATACCCGAAGGGTCGAGGGTTCGAATCCCCCTCTCGCTACCAAGAGGAATTCTGCTCGAACTTTTATAGTTTCGAGTTTGATAAATAACTAATTCAGAAATGGATTAGTTATTTTGTTGTTAAAAAACTATCCTAAAAGAAAGGATGGTATTATGGTAAATATTACTAAAGAAGAATTACCTATTGAAGAATCATTAAGAAAGGAAGTTAGAACTAATATGTGAGTTTGCAAAAACTACACCGACAATTATTAATGGAAACATAAGAAAGATTGATAAAACTAATTTAACTTATATTGAACCTAATAGAATTATCATAAAAATAAAAACATTTCTTAATATTAGAACAATTATTCAAACGAAGTCTTTATTGAAAATTTATCTAATAAAAAGATCAAATTATCTGAATTAGAAGATTATTTAAAAACTATCTAAATACTATTTATACCATAATCAGGGAATTGACAAATCTTAAAAAAATGATATTATATATAACCAATGAAAGAGGTATTCTCTAGAAATGGAGGTACACCGATGATAAAAATCAAAGATAGAATTAAAATATATAATATTGATTTTAATGAGGAGTCAGTAGTATTTAGACTTTACTAGATACTATTGTCTCCTTTTTTAGTAAAAAGGAGTTGAAGTATATGAAAGATGAAGAAAGAATATGTGGTTTATATTTAAGAGTATCTACTGAAGATCAAGCTAAAGAAGGTTTTAGTTTACCAGAACAAAAAAGAAAAATTAGAAGCACTTAATTTAAGAGTTAAAACTTTAAATGATACGATTAAGGAAAAGGATAATGAAATATCAATTTTAAAAAATCTAAAATACAAGATTTAAAAAAATATGTTAGATTACTGGAAAGATAAATTTAATAAATTAATATCTTTCTTACATGTTAAACTTCACAGTTGGTATGATAAAGATGATAAATACATTGATGTAGTTAATGAAATGTATGATGATAATATATTAGATGATGATGACGTTGAAGGACTAGATTTAAGTAAAAAAGAAAAAGATGATTTAGAACGTTAAACTTGACAAAAATGGACTTATATGATATCATATAAGGCATTCAAAGGGGGTCTTTGTATGATAATTACAAATAGAATAAATACACATTTTACTAATTTAATTGGTGATGAAAAACTTTGCTAATGCTTATTTTTTAAATAAATCAATAGATGATTTTAGTGTAGAAAGATTACATGATCTTGAAAAAAAATATGATTCTGCAAGTAAAAAATACAATTTTGTAGCGCAATTATTATCAGTTTCAAATTTGTTGGTAGTGATAGCTTATTAAAAAATCTGCATTAAGATTAGAGAAAGAACGCAAGAGATTATTTAGTGCTAAAAATGAGTTAGAAGTATTTGAATCTAATTTAACTTACCTTATCCTATCAGAAAAAATTGCATTTCCAGATGAATTAGGATTTTCTAGTGAATATGTTAAAGAATTATTAACAAATAAGAAAAAAGAAGTTGAAAATTCTACTGTTGAATATTCTTATAATGAATCAACTGGTAGAACATATGAAGTTATTAATGGTAAATATTATGCACTATCGCATACGCCCTGTAGTAAACCGATAAGTTAAGACAAAATAGACAACAAGTAGTTGGTGAAAAATCACTAATAATAAGATAATTATAAAAAAAATAAATAAGGGGCTAGTAAAAAGATTAATTAATAAAAAATACTATGACAGAATCTTTTTTTGTTTATGTAGGTTCAGGAATTTTAAATGGAAAATAAAATTGATGAATTAATTAAAAGTATAGATAGACTAAACATCGATTTCAATTAGGGGAGATATAAAATAAGTTTAGAATCGATTGTTTGCTTTTTGAAATCATAAATAGTGTATATTATTTATTGAGATGTGCCTAGGAAACTTTTGAAGCTCTAGGTCTTTTTTCATTTTATAGGAGGTAAAAATGGCTAAAGAATTTAAATCAGCAAATGAATTAATAGAAATATTAACTTCAAAAGGTGTATCAATAAATGATGAAAGTAATGTTAGATATTTAATCGAAAAGTATTCTTATTATTCAATAGTAAACTCCTATAAATGGATATTTAAAATAGGAGAAAATTATAAGGATAATGCTTCATTTGAAGAAATATTTGCAATGTATAAGTTCGATAAGAATTTAAAAAATAATAATACTTAAATATATTCTTGAAATAGAAGCAGTAATAAAAACTAAAATTGCTAATCTATTTGCTGAAAACTATGGATTAGAAGAATATTTAAATATTAATAATTTTGATTTAAAAATAGATAATTCTAACTTAGGACATATAGAAAAACTAATTGAAGAAATCAAAAATGAAATTGATAAAGGAAATGGTAAACACGATGCAATAACTCATTATATGAGTAAATATGCATTTGTTCCACCTTGGGTTGTTACTAAAATATTATCACTTGGAACTATAAGTAAGTTTTATGGTTTAATGAAACAACAAGATAGACAAGAAATAAGTAAGCAATTTCATATAAATGATAGAATATTAAAGAACATTCTTGGTAATCTTACTTCAGTTCGTAATATAGCAGCTCATGATGATAGATTATATACTTATAGAAGTACTTTTTATATTAGATTAGATAAAACTAAAAAATCACCAGAAAAAAGCATTACATACAAATATGTATATTATAATTAAATCTTTAGAATTATTATTAGAAAATGATCAATCAATTGAAATGAAAAGTTTGATTACAAAAGAATTAGATATATTAAAAGATAATTTAACTTCAATTACTATTGATGAAGTATTAAAAGTAATGGGATTTGATAAGGACTATTACATTGTATAAACATTAATCTATTCTTCTAATACATATTCTTTTTTTATTAACTTATTATATATGTTTTTAGATATTGTTTTTATTATTGGATATACAAATGAGATATATATCATATTGTCCTATTATCATATCATAAATAATATCTTCTTCTATTACATTGTTTTTATATTCTTTTTTTATTGTCCATATATTTAATAGGATATATCATTATATTATCCATATTTACCCCTATCTATTATACCAATGTTTCTTTTTGGTCTTTTTTTATCGTTATGTCTTGATAATAAATAGTTATAATCTTCTCTAAAATCTCTTATATCTATTTCTACTAATGTTTCTTCAAGTACATGCTTTTTTATTATTATCAGTTGTATAATTTATATCATTAATTAAATCTAAATAGTTATATTTATCATCACTATATAGTACTAATTTTTCTGTATAAGCATCTTTTTTATAGTCTTATTATGATGGATATCTCCAATATAATAATTATTTACCATAATTTAATATTCCTTTAAATAATTTATCTGATATTGTATTTAGATCTATTTCAAAAAGATACTTCTAGTTTTAATGTTTTTTCTGATATCTTCAATTATATATTTATAATTACTAATAATAATATATATGTTAAATAAAGATATAATAGTATAAATAATAGCTATAATGTTTATAATTAGTATAATTAAATATTTCACTAATTAGTAATATACATGAAAGTTTAAAACATGTTTGTAATATTTTTACTATCATTTTTGTAAAAAATAATTATAATTATATTTAGCAACTTCTATTTGATTATCTAAAAGGGTTTTATTCATACTACCACATCTCCTTTTACAGGTTTATATTCTACAATAAATTAACTTTGATGTCAATATAAATATGGTAATAATTATCTATAATACTTTATTTAATATAGTAAAATAATAATAATGTAGTCTGTTAAACTATTTAAAGGAGATGTTGTTTTATGTTTTTAAAATTTTAAAAAACAAGATTCTGCTTCCTTCTCTACTTGCATTATTTATTATACCCAATACTATCCTTGCCTATTCAGATTATATAATCGCTGGTGGTGAAAACATTGGTATTGAACTTAATTCTAAAGGTGTTATTATTGTAGGTACTTATGATGTATCAGGAGTTAATCCTGCTAGTAAAGCTGATTACAAACTGGTGATAAAATTATTAAAGTTAATAATACTGATATTACTAATATTGAGGATATGCTTAGTTTAATTGAAAAAACTAATAATAAAGAAAATATTAGTATTACTTATATGCGTGGTACTAAAGAAAACACTACTAATTTAAAATTAAGTAAAAACAGAGGATAATGTCTATAAAACAGGATTATATGTTAAAGATAGTATAACTGGTGTTGGTACTCTTACTTTTATTGATCCTAATACTAAATTATTTGGAGCTTTAGGACATGAAATTATTGAAAGAATACTGGACAAAGATTGGAAATTAAAGATGGTAAAATATATGGTTCTTCAGTAACCGGTATTACTAGAAGTGATATTGGTAAACCAGGAGAAAAAAATGCTAAATATGATAGTAGTAAAGTCTTTGGAACAGTAAGTGAGAATACTTCTAGTGGTATATTTGGTAAGTATACTACGGATATTCAGATAAGAAATTATTTGCTGTTGCTAAAGAAGAGAATGTTAAAACTGGTAAAAGCAAGTATTTTTAACTGTTATCGATGGTAATACTATTGAAAGTTTTGATATTAATATTTTAAGAATTAATAATAATGGTAATAGTACTAAAAATATTTTATTTGAAATTAATGATGAAAAATTACTTAAAGATACTGGTGGTATAGTACAAGGTATGAGTGGTAGTCCTATTATTCAAGATGATTATATTATTGGGGCAGTAACTCATGTAGTTGTAGATGATCCTAGTAAAGGATATGGTATATTTATTACTAAAATGTTAGAAGAAGCAGAAAATTAAAAAAAAGGATTTGTTTGTCTTTTATTTTTTAAGCACACCAATTGTTTTTCTTTTTTAATTTATTTATTATATTATTATGTTCTGTTTCATTTTTTTGACATATATAATTTACCTTTTGCAATCATTTACAAAATAATAGTAATTATGTTTTTCTGGATTTAATACGGCTTCAATTGACTCTATTGATGGATTACCTATTGGTCCTACAGGTAAGCCTTTTATTATAAGCAATATCTAGTATTATACTTGTTAGAGCAGTCATTTAATTCAACAGAAGTAAGTCTATTTGTAGACCAATCATCTATTTTGGCTCCATAATAGGATGTAGCATCACTACCTAAAGTAGGAAAGTATTTAGAATCTAGTCTATTTAAGAATATACCAGCAACTGACTTACGATCATCTTTATTAGCAACTTCAAGTTCTACTACTGAGGCTAAGGTTATTATTTCATGAATACTAAGTTTGTTATTTGTAATGCTATCTTTATACTTTGATAATTTGTTATCGGTTTCATCTAACATCTTAGTAATTATATCTTTTATATCTGTATCTTTCATTACATTATAGGTATCAGGAAATAAATAACCTTCCAGTGGATAATAAATATTTTTGTTTTTTAATGTCATTAGTTAAGAACCAATATTTGCTAATTAATTCATCAATATAATTATTATCATTCATAAGAGCTATAACACTATCATAACTATTATTAGTCTTTTTCTGAAATCAACTTTGCTATACCTCTAACATTTATTCCTTCTTTAAAAGGTTATATTGTTTTCATTAGTTTTACCTTCTTCAAGTAAAGATACTATTTTTTTTACTCCCATATCTTCACTAAAATTATAGGTACCTGCTTTTAGGTTTGTTTTATTAGTTAATCTTGTATAAACTTTAAAGATAGTTATATTTTTTATTAAATTATTTTCTTTTAATGTGTTAACAATACTATTAATACTACCTGCTTTAATAGTTACTTCTTTTAGGGTATTATCATTTTGATACTTTTGCCATATTTATATTATAAAATGTACATATGCCACTACTAAAAAGAATGATATCACAACTAGCGCAAATTAAAATATTTCTAAACCTCTTCATAATTCCTCCATGTCAAAAAAAGACTATTTGTCTTCTTTCTTTTTCTTTTTTGATTCTTCAGTAATTGAAGTTATTATAGTTTCTATTATTTTTTCCATTCTCTTTCTGTTTCTACTGGTAATAACTCAAGTGGCTCAGCATCTGGTTTAAATACTGATGCGTATACTTTAACATTTTTCCTTCTTCATCTTTAGTATTATCTGTATATACCATATAATTCTTTTTTGTTTCATCTGATTCAAAAGTAAATAGTATTTCAAATTCTATTTCTTTTCCTTCTCTATCAATTACTTTAAATGTATTTTCTTTATTCATGTTCATTTTTCTCCTTATTTAAATAGTCTTGTAATATTATTTGAGCGGCGATACTATCTACTTTTTTTTCTTTCTTTTTTTGCGGGATATATCAGCTTCAATTAAAATTGAATTTGATATTACTGAGGTTAATCGCTCATCAAAAAAAGATTACTGAATATTAGTATTTTCTTCTAGTATTCTTTTATATTTGGTAGTTATTTCTGCTCTTTCTCCTAAAGTATTATTCATATTTTTAGGCAAGCCTAATATTATTTTTTTGAATGTCATATTCTTTAATAATATTCTTTTATCTCATCTATTGTACTTAAATAATCTTCATCTTTAAAGAAGATAGTTTTAAGTGAGGAAGCTATTGTTAATGTTGTATCAGATATGGCAAGACCTACTGTCTTACTACCTAAGTCTATTCCTAAATATCTCATTTTAAATAATTTTTAATAGTTCTTCTACTAATGTAGTTCGATCTATTTTAGCTATTCTATTTCTTGCTTCTTTGTACGATGAAATATAACCTAAATCTCCTGATATGATATAACCTACTATTTGATTTATAGGATTATATCCTCTTTCTGCTAATGCTTCAATACAAGCTTCTAGTGTTTCTCTAACGCATTTATCTGTTACTTTAGATACATCAAATAATGTAGTATTCTCATTCATAATATCACCTTCTATAATATAATTTTATCATATTATTTTTATTTTCACAACATTTTTTAACAATTCTTTTACTCTTACATAAACTATGGTAGGTGAATATCTATGTTTAATAATTTTTTAACTTCTTTCGTTTATGTGCAGGTTTTAAATTATTTTTATTTTTAATGGTATTAATGTTAATGATTATTACTTTTTTATCAGATGTTAATTACTTTATTTGCTCCATGTTTTGGTAATGTTTTTTATTTTATTACTTGAATACTTAGCTTTAATTTGTTTAGGATTTTGGTTAATATTTGGATGTTAAAAGACTACTACTAATTGTGGTCTTTTGATTATATTATTTTATTTTTTATGACCTTAGGCATAAAAATACCTCCCAGGAAAACTATAGGCTGAAGAGGAGTTAAAAAAAAAGAAAACTAATTAATAGTCTTCTTTATATATTTATTTATCATTTTCTAAATCAAAGATAATATCTCTAAGTTCCATAGCTCTTTCAAAATCTAAGTTAGATGCAGCACTTTTCATCTCTTTAGTAAGACTATCTATTAAATCTAATTTTCTTTCTTACTTAATTTAGATTCTTTTTCAACTTTCTTTTCTGTCTCATTAGAAATAACTTCAGGTATATCTTTAATAATAGTTTTAGGTATAATACCATGTTCTTTATTATATTTTTCTTGGATATTTCTTCTTCTTTCGGTTTCAGTAATAGCTTCATTCATACTATCAGAAATAATATCAGCATACATAATAACTCTTCCACTGCTATTACGGGCTGCTCTTCCTATTGTCTGAATTAGACTTCTAGTACTTCTTAAGAATCCTTGCTTGTCAGCATCCATAATGGCTATTAGACTTACTTCTGGTATATCTATTCCTTCTCTTAATAGGTTTATTCCTACTACTACATCATATTTACCTAGTCTTAAGTCTCTTATTATTTTTAATCTTTCTAAAGATTTTACTTCATTATGTAAATAAGCTACTTTGATATCTAAACTCTTTAAATAGTTAGTTAATTCTTCGGCCATTCTAATTGTTAATGTTGTAATTAATGTTCTTTCATTCTTTTCTATTTGTTTATTTATTTCTTCAACTAAATTATCTATTTGATTTTTGTTGTTGGTCTTACTTCTATTAATGGGTCTAATAGTCCAGTTGGTCTAATTATTTGTTCTACTACTTTATTATTTACTCTCTCCATTTCATAGTCTCCAGGAGTAGCACTTACATAGATTACATCATTTAATTTTTTAGTAAATTCTTCAAACTTTAATGGTCTATTATCAAGAGCACTAGGTAATCTAAAACCATAGTCTACTAAGTTCATTTTTTCTAGCTCTATCGCCATTATACATAGCTCTTACTTGAGGAATGTTACATGGGATTCGTCTATTACGAGTAAGAAATCTTTGGGAAAAAAATCTATTAAGGTATTCGGAGACTCACCTTCTTCTTTTTAGCGCTATATGTCTTGAATAATTCTCAATACCACGACAAAAGCCTGTTTCTGATAACATCTCCATATCATAATTTACTCTTTCTTCAATTCTTTGCGCTTCAATTAATTTATTATTCTCTTTAAAGTATTTTTACTCTTTCTTCTTTTTCTTTATTTATTCTCTCTATACTTATCTTTAATCTTTCTTCATCAGTTACAAAGTGAGAGGCTGCAAATATGGATACGGTCTTTTTTATCTTTTAGAATATGACCAGTAATGGTATCTACTTCACTTATTCGATCTATTTCATCTCCAAACCACTCTATTAGTAAACCATTTGTTCTTTCATAGGCTGGTACTATTTCTAGAGAATCTCCTCTTACTCTAAAAAGTTCCTCTTTTTTAAATCAATATCATTTCTTTCATATAACATTTCTATTAATTTTTTTAATATTATATCTCTATCTATAGTATCTCCAACAGTAAGAGTTAACATATTTTTTTCATATTCTTCTTTTTCACCAATACCATAAATACATGATACTGAGGCTACTACTATGACATCACTTTTCTTGATATTAAAGGCTGAAGTAGCACTATGTCTTAATTCATCTATTTCATCATTAATTGATGAATCTTTTTCTATATAGGTATCGGTACTAGGTACATAAGCTTCTGGTTGATAATAATCATAATAAGAAACAAAATATTCTACTCTATTCTCAGGAAATAGTTCTTTTTAATTCGTTATATAATTGTCCTGCGAGTGTTTTTTATTATGGACTAGTACTAAGGTAGGTTTATTTATTTTTTTCTATAACATTTGCTATGGTAAATGTTTTACCTGTACCTGTTGCACCTAGTAATACTTGTTCTTTCTTACCTTCTTTTATTCCTTGTACTAATTCTTTTTATAGCTTCTGGTTGATCTCCACTTGGTTTATATTTTGATACTAATTTAAACATAATATCCTCATTTCTTTTTTATATAAGTTATTATTTCTTCACATAGATTATTTTATCATTATTTATAATAAAAAACAAGGGAGATGTTTCTCTCTCTTGTTAGTTAATTATTTCTTATTGTTTAACCATATTAAATCTTTAATAGTTTCAGAATATAATTTCTTAGTTTCGTCATCTATATCATTTACTTCATTAATCATACCTATTATTTGATTCCATTTTAATTTTTTTTAGTTCTCTAAAACTTTTAATATTATTTTTTTCAAATACATTAAAGATAGAGGTTATCATTACTTCTAATTCTTTATCGGTATAATTTTTATTCCACTCTTTAATACGATTATCTATCTTAATACTTAGTTTAGATTGTTTACCTTTTTCTAGAAACTGACCAAAACATAACCAAGTATTAATGTCATGAGTCATAATACCTGAGGTATTTGATTTCACTATTTTTTATTATTAGTACTATATAGAAGCATACCAATAATACTATCTTCAGGTATATATATTTGTAGTTTAGGTAATATCTTTTTAAAGTTATTATTTAAGTCTTTTCTCTAAAACCAGGACCATCTAAATTATATATAGTTTTTATTCTTTTAAAAATATCATTATTACAATACATTGAGGATGTCATAGCAAGATTACCACCTTTAGAGTGACCTCCAATATATATTTCTTTATCTTCACTTGTTATTACTTCATTTAAATAATTAATAGCATACTTTTGAGATATAATTGGAAAATGATAACCTAAAGTAAAGTCTTCTTTCCACCCTATGATTGTTCCATTAGTTCCTTTATAGGAAATAAATACTTTATTATCAAAATGTATTTTTGAGTGCTCCAAATTGTTTTTCATTATCGACATATTCTTTATAATTACTTAGATATATATCTTTATATCTAGTACTAGTATAAATATCTTTTAGATTGGCAATATTACCTTTCATAAAAGTACTTAAGTAAACATTCTTAGTCTTTTGATAAATATTAAAAGCTTCTTTTTAGGGTTATTTTATTATTATCTTCAGGTACAATATTATGCCAATCTATATAAGATAATTCAGTAAATAATAATACATCATTTATATTTAATTTACATTCATTAAAAGTTAAACTTTTATAATATTTTAAATATTCTTTAATTGTAGCCATAATTACTCCTTATCTATTAATTTTTCTATATCAACATAATAGTCTTTCATATTATCTTTATTTACATATACTGTAAAAGTATATATATCATTATCACCTATATATAATGTTGGATCATACCATAATCTTTCACTTTTAAATCTATATGTATTTTTGCTTATTGGATCATCATATTCACATATTATATTATTTGGATTTCTTCCTAATACTCTTAAATTAAAGTTAGTATTAGTCTCAATATAAGTTGCTTCTATTACGGTACCAGTTTTTACTAATCTTTCTTTCTTCTTTTTTTTACTTATTATTTTAAATATATTTATACCTCCAATTAATAAGAAAATAAGGCCTACAAAAGGAAATAATAAAATTAATAATTCTAATTTCTTATTTCCTATGATATTAGGATCATTCTTCATATAATATATGTCTATCTTTTTACCTTCATAAAAGGTACTTGAGTAACCACTCATTACTGAAGTATATCTTTTACCATCAACATTATAAGTAACATATACATCAGGAGTATCATTAGAAGTGCTTACTATAGAGGTTATTGTACCTATAGTATCCACTTTATTACTATTATCTAACGTTTTAATAGTTGTATATAAACCAATTGAAGTAATAATAATACCAATGATTAAAAATACTATATATAATCTATTAATTTTTTTATTTATCATAATTTACCTCTTTATCTACTACTGTATTCTCATCTTTTTACTATACTATTACTATTTATTATACCTCTTACTCTAGTTAAAGGATAAATATTAGTATTCTTACCAATAATAGTACCTGGATATAATACACTATTACATCCTACTTCAGTAGAGTCTCCTATTACAGAACCCATTTTTCTCATACCAGTAGATACCTTCTTACCTTTATATTTGATATCAATGTTTGTACCATCATTCTTTAAATTACTTAGTATTACTCCTGCTCCTAAATGAACATGATATCCTAAGATAGAATCTCCGACATGGTTATAATGTGGTAGCTGACAGTTATCAAAAATAATAGAATTCTTTATCTCAGTACTATTTCCTATTACACAATTCTTTCCTATAATAGCATTTCCTCTTATATATGCTCCTGGTCTTATTATAGTGTTATCATCTATTATACATGGTGCTATAATCGTAGATAACTTATCTATTTCTACATTACTTCCTACCCAGATATGGTCTTCTATTTCGGTATAATTATCTTTATCAAGATTATTACCTAAAGTAATAATATAATCTTTTATATATGGTAATACTTCCCAAGGATAATTTGTTTCTTTAAATAAATCTTTTTATTGTTTTATTAATATCTAAAATACCTTTTTAAATTCATATCTCATCCCTTCTATCATATTAAGTATATCATTTTTTTTAAATGTAAACAATATTTACTTAGTATATAGTAATAACTAATATATAATAGATATGGTTGATATCTTAACTAAAGACTTAATTAAGGCTTTAGTTAACCTCTAAAGACCTAGACTTTAGAGGATATAATAAAAAAGAGATATCTACATTGAGATATCATCTTTACATCTACTGATAAAAAGTCTTAAATATATTATTATATTGTGGTAATACTTCAGGATGAAACTGTACTCCTAGTACAAAACGATCGTTGCCATTATATTCAATAGCTTCGATTAAATTATCTTCAGAATAAGCTACTACTTTAAAGTTACTTCCTACTTCAGTTATGGTATTATGATGAAGACTATTTACTATTATTTCTTTACGATCTAATATTTTATATAGAAGACTATCTTCATTAACATAATCTTTATGAGCTAAAGTAGTTAAATTTTTTCTTATTACTTCAATAGGCCAATGATCTACTCCGGTATCTATTGGTTTTATTATTCTTTTTTCTTTCTTTATTTTCTATATTAACTGAATACATGGCTAGTGTTTGCATACCCATACATATTCCTAGTATTGGTTTCTTTCTTTGATAGAAGTAATCTATTACTTTAAAATTTACTTCTTTGATATAGCTTCCTCCGGGTAATAATAAACCATCACACATATCTAGTGTTTCTTCTATTAATTTGTCATCTACTAATGGTATTAGTAGTGGCACGGCACATCATTTTCTACTATTTTCTTGATATAATTATTACTGTATTTATATACATCATAAAAGGCATCATTGGTCTTCATATATTCACTAGTACCAAGATATACCAATAATTACTTTCTTCATATTCTCACCTAATTAATTATATTAATTAACATGGTTATTATTTCTTCTATAACGATATTTTTATTTTCTTCTCTAGTCATTTTATCTACTTTTATTTCTTTATGATAATATTTATTATTATCTTTGTTATAGATACTTATAAATACCAAATTATCTTCTCCATAAGGATTATTTATATCTGGCCTACTAAGTTTTCCAGTTATTCCTACTCCATAATTGGAATTGGTATAATTACCTAATTACCTTGCTCATTTCATCTGCTGTTTCCATTGAATATACGGTATATTTATCGATTGTTTTACTATCTACCCCTAGTTTTATTTTATATTCATTAGAATATGTTATAGCACTAAATTTAAGTACTTCACTTGCTCCTGGTATATTAGTAATAGCATTTACTAGAGCTCCTCCCGGTACATGATTCCATAGTATTAATGGTTTTATTATTTTTTATAAGTAATTCTACTACTTTATTCATTATTTCCTCTTTTTGAAATATAAGCTTCTTTCCATCTCATACTCTAATGTTGTATGATTACCATGTCCTGACATATTATCATATCTTTAGGATATTTCTTTATTTTTTTTTTCGATACTACGCATCATTTCTTTATAGTCACCATCATCTACATCACATCTACCAATACCTAAACAGAAGACAAAGTCACCATCAAATAAAATATTATCTTCTTTGAAATAATAACTTACTGAATCTTTAGTATGACCAGGGAGTATATATTACTTCAAAATTAAATGGTCCCATAGTATGTTCCCCTTCTTCTAAATTATCATATTTGTATACTAGACTTTGGTCAAATTCTTCTAAAAAAGCTCCAACATGATCAAAATGATTATGGGTTATTAAGACTCCTGCTACTTTTTTACGACCTATTACTTTCTTTTTATTCTTTCGTATTCATCACCTGGATCTACTACTATGACTTGTTTATCTTTTTCTAAAACATAACAATTTTCTTCTAATAATCCTACTACTACTTTTGTTATTTTCATTTTTTCCTCCTACTTTATACCTGCTCTTTTACTTAATGCATCTTTAGCGGCTTCTTGTTCTGATGCTTTCTTACTACCAGCAGTTCCTCTTCCCATAATGATTCCATCTACTTTAACTATGGAAGTAAATTTTTTTTATTATGAGCAGGGCCTTCTTCATCTACTACTTCATAGATAATTGATTTTTTTTACTGTTTGTGCTAGTTCTTGTAATGTACTTTTATAATCATGTAAGAAATCTACTTCTTTTCAATATATTTTAAAATTATATTTAATACAAAACTTCTAGTAAATTCAAACCCTTGATCTAGATAAAGGGCCGCTACAAAAGGCTTCAAAGACATCTGCTAAAATGGTTTGATTTATTTCTTCACCTATTCCTACTTTTATATCTAAGTCTAATCCCTATTTCTTTGGCATATGTAGCACATGCTTCTTCACATACATAAGAAGCTCTCATTCTAGTCATTGTTCCTTCTTCTAAATGTCTTTCTTTATATAAATATTCACTTATGATTATTTCTAATACGGCATCTCCCTAGAAACTCTAATCTTTCATAATCTGGATAATTAGGATTCTCATTAGTAAATGATGAATGAGTTACTGCTTCCATATATAAGTTCATATTCGTGGGATTTATATCTAATTTATTAAATACTTTCATATATACCTCCTAATTCTTACTAGCATCAAAATAATTTATTTTGATTCCTTTACTAGTAAACTTATCTTCATATTCTGTAGTAATAATATTATCTTTATAACTATGTAAATCATTAGTTAAATAATCTATATTATAACCATATTCTTTTTAATGATTCTACTGAGTAATTAAATAAATCTATATTATCTGTCTTCATTATAATATGTTTCTTATCTTTAAATATACTATCATATCTAGCTAGAAATCTAGGACTAGTAAGTCTTCTTTTAGTATGTCTTTCTTTTTGGCCATGGATCAGAAAAGTTTAAGTATATTAAATCTATTTCTTTATCAAATACTTCTTCAATTAAACTAGCATCCATTCTTAATTAAATATAAGTTATTTAATTCTAATTCGTTTGTTTTTTCTACTGCTCTTAAGATAACGGAATCATACATTTCTATTCCTATATAATTAATATTTGGATTATCAAGAGCATTCTTTATGATAAAATTACCTTTACCCATACCTATTTCTATATAGATAGGATTATTATTATTAAATAATTTATTCCACTTTCCTCGATAATCTTTTGGATTACTTATAAAAGTATTTTCCTTCAAGTATTTTTTTCGCTTGCTCCTTTAATGTTTTTAATCTCATAATTTCACCTACTTAGTATTATATCACTATTTTTATGTTTTGCATATAATAAAGTAGAAAGAAAGGAATAAATTATGACAGAAAGAGATATGATGTATGGAGGTTATTATCCAGAATTTCCCTGGTAATATGGCTTATGCCAACTACGGCTATCAAATGCCTCCTGGGGGGCTATGTTAAATAATGGTATGTTACCACAAATGAATATGAATCAAAATAATCTATATTAGAACTTAATAATAAAATATCTAATCTAGAAAATAGAGTTAAATTATTAGAACAAAAAGATAGGCAATTCTTCAAATA